>Ga0308159_1001557_pt1 | contig 32083 bp, 30 predicted proteins | sample PhyCR1_FD_201040 | JGI IMG/M metagenome (GOLD analysis project Ga0308159, IMG submission 201040) | Phyllosphere microbial communities from UC Gill Tract Community Farm, Albany, California, United States - DLSLC.R1 | ecosystem: Host-associated > Plants > Phyllosphere > Unclassified | place: USA...
GTGATGGCGTCGATGAAGGTCGATGCGCCGGCGGTGGCGGTGAAGCGCACCCGCGTGGTGCTACCGAAGCTGTCGGCGCCGCGGGTCAGGTCGAGCTCGACGTCGTACGTCTGCACGGCGACGACGGCCGCGCGCTCCTGGGCTTCGATTCGGGTGAGGTTCTCTCCGGGCACGCAACGCTCCATCTTCGCTGGGGACGCGGACGATCGGTGTCCGCGTACGGGGCCCCGGACGGCGTCGTGCGCCGGCGGGACGATGGGTTCCAGCCTAGCGACGCCGCGTACGCTCGGATCGTGACCGAGACGACTGTGGACAACCCGACCGACCCCACCACCGAGCGCACCGCCGTGGAGTTCTGGTTCGACCCGAACTGCCCCTGGGCCTGGATGACGAGCCGCTGGGTGGGTGAGGTCGCCGAGCACCGCGACCTCGACGTGACCTGGAACGTGATGAGCCTGTTCGTCCTCAACGAGGACCAGGACGTGCCGGAGAGCTACAAGGAGCGCCTGCACGCCGGTCAGGTCTACCCGCGCATCGTCACGGCGGCGAGGCTCCGGCTCGGGCAGGACGTCGTCAAGCCGCTGTACGACGCCCTCGGCGAGCACATCCACCACCGCCAGGAGTCCGACCCGGAACAGGTCGTCCCCGCCGTGCTCGCGGAGCTCGGCCTCGACGCCGACCTGCTCGAGTACGCCTGGACGGACGAGGTCGACGCCGCCGTGCGCGTCAGCCACCAGGACGGCATCGACCGCGTCGGACAGGACGTCGGCACGCCGGTCATCGCCGTCGAGGGCACCGCGTTCTTCGGACCGGTCATCTCCCCGGCGCCCAAGGGCCAGGAGGCGCTCGACCTGTGGGACGGCGTCGTCGCCGTCGCGAAGTACCCCGGCTTCTTCGAGCTCAAGCGCTCGCGCACCGTCGGCCCGATCTTCGACACCACCGACTGACGCTCCGGAACCAGGTTCCGGACACAGCACCGCGGGATCGCGCGGTTCCGTGTCCGGAACCAGGTTCCGTTCGTCGACGGGCGGCCGGGAGGCCCGTGGTGCGCCCGCCCCGCCCGTCGCGTCAGACGAGCGGCAGGCGCATGAGCGTCAGGTCGAGCCAGCGGTCGAACTTGCGTCCGACCTCGGGCACGACCGCGACCGTGGTGAACCCCAGGCGTTCGTGCAGGGCGATCGACCCCGTGTTGGTGCTGCAGATCCCGGCCATCATGACGTGCCGCCCCTCGGCGGTGGCCCGCGCGACCAACTCGGCCATCAGGGTCGTCGCGATGCCGCGGCCGCGGAACGCCTCGACCACGTAGACGCTGTGCTCGACGGTGAGCCGGTACCCCTGGTGGGGCCGCCACTGGGAGTACGTGGCGTAGCCGGCCACGGTGCCGTCGACCTCGGCCACGACAACCGGGTACCCGCCGCCCTGTCGCTCGGTGAGCCACCCGTCGAAGTACGCACGCGGGTGCGGGGTGTCCTGCCAGATGGCGGTGGAGTGCAGGACCGCATCGACGTGCAGGGCGTGCACGACGTCGAGGTCGGTCGGGGTGCAGTCGCGGATCACGACCCCGTTCGTCGCATATGCTGTCGTCATGTCTCACATCGTAGACGACGCTCACGCCGATCCCGCAACCGGCACCGACGACACCTCGGTCGCCGAGCAGCGGGCGCTCGGTGAACGCCTCCAGCGACTCCGCACCGAGCGCAGGTGGAGCCTCACCGAGCTCGCCGAGGAGTCCGGCGTCTCCCGCGCGATGATCAACCGGGTCGAACGCGGAGTTTCCAGCCCCACCGCGACGATCCTCGGTCGCCTGTCGGGTGCCTTCGGCCTGACGATCTCGCAGCTCCTCGACGATGCCCTGGAGCACGAGGTGCCCAGGGTGACGGACCCCGACGAGGCGCGCGGGGTCCAGCGGGGCGCGACCGCCGATTCCTGGACCGATCCCGACACCGGGTACCGTCGCCGTCCGGTCTCGAGCGCGGCGTTCCCCGCTGACGTCACCGAGGTGCGCCTCCCGGCCGGCCGCGAAGTGGCCTACCCGGCGTCCGCCTACGCGTTCCTGCGGCACTGCATCTGGGTCGTCGAGGGCGTGCTCGAGGTCGTCGTCGGCGGCGAGCCGACGCGTCTGGCGGCGGGGGACCGGATCGAGCTCGGCGACCCCGCCGACGTCGTCTACCGCAACCCGGGCGAGGACCCCACCCGGTACCTCGTGGTGGTGGTCCGCGCACCGTAGTCCGTGGTGGTCCGGGCCCCGGAGCCGCAGGAATATGATCGGTTCCATGCGCATCCACCTCGGAACGGACCACGCCGGCCTCGAGTTCAACAAGACCCTCGCAACCCACCTGACCGAAGCCGGGCACGAGGTGGTGGACCACGGTCCGACCGAGTACGACGCGCTCGACGACTACCCCTCGTTCTGCATCAACGCCGCGCACGCCGTGGTGCAGGACCAGCGCGCCGGTGTCCAGGCCCTCGGCGTCGTCTTCGGCGGTTCCGGCAACGGTGAGCAGATCGCCGCCAACAAGGTCGAGGGCATCCGCGCCGCGCTCGTGTGGAACGAGTCGACCGCCCTGCTCGCCCGTCAGCACAACGACGCCAACGTCATCTCCATCGGTGCCCGCCAGCACACCGAGGACGAAGCGATCCGGTTCGTGGACCTGTTCATCGCCGAGCCGTTCTCCGGCGAGGAACGCCACGCCCGCCGCATCGCCCAGCTGGCCGAGTACGAGACCACCGGGCTGATCGCCGGCCGTCAGATCGACGCGTAGTCCGGCTCGTCAGGGGTACCGGGTAGAACGGTAGTCATGCCCGAGGGTCACTCCGTCCACCGCATCGCCAACCAGTTCACCCGGCACTTCGTCGGCAAGCGCTGCGAGGTGTCGAGCCCCCAGGGTCGCTTCGCCGCCGGGGCCGCGCAGCTCGACGGCAAGCGCATGATCGCCGCACGTGCGGTGGCGAAGCAGATGTTCCTGGAGTTCGAGGGCGACCTGTTCCTCCGCGTCCACCTCGGGCTGTACGGGGCGTGGGACTTCGCGGGCGTGATCTCCACCGCCGAGGCACTGTCGGACGACGACGACCGCGAAGAGTCGCTCAGCTCGATCGGCGCACCGCGGCTCGCCCGCTACCGGATGGCCGAGCAGGAGAAGGCGGAGGACCCGATCGAGTCCTTCCCGCCGGACCCGGTGGGCCAGGTCCGGGTGCGGATCCTCACCGAGGACACCGTCGCCGACCTGCGCGGCCCGACCGCGTGCGTCGTGGAGACCCCGGCCGAGGTGCAGCGTGCCCTCGACAAGCTCGGCCCCGACCCGATGAACGACGACGGGCCCGAGGCCGAGAAGACCTTCGTCGACAACGTCCGCCGGCGGAACGTCGCCATCGGGCAGCTGCTCATGGACCAGTCCGTCGTGGCCGGCATCGGCAACATCTACCGCGCCGAGCTGCTGTTCCGGCAGCGCATCGACCCGTACAAGCCCGGCAAGAAGATCACCGTCAAGCAGGCCAAGGCGCTCTGGGCCGACTGGTCGAAGCTGCTGCACGACGGCGTCCGCGACGGCCTGATGATGACGATGGACGACCTGTCCGAGGCTGACCACAAGAAGGCCCTGCGCTCCCGCAAGGACCGCCACTGGGTGTACCACCGTCAGGGCGAGCCGTGCCGGGTCTGCGGCACCGAGATCCGGATGGCGGACATGGCCGGCCGGAAGCTCTACTGGTGCCCGAAGGACCAGAAGTAGCCCACGGGGCTTAGGTAATCCCGCCCGCTCACAGCTCCCGGTAGGTGAACCGCCCGGCGACGGCCGTCCCGAGCACCCGCATGCCGCGCAGCACAGCGGACGGCGCCGCCAGCGGGTCGGACTCGACGAGCACCAGGTCCGCCACGTCGCCGACCGACACCCCGACGCGGCCGTCGGTCGACCCCTGCCACGCGACGAGTGCCGAGAGCCGTTCGGCCGGGTGCCACGGGTCCCGCCCGTCGCGGTCCCGCCCGACGGCCGCCGCCATCGACACCCACGGGTCGAGCGGCGCCACCGGAGCGTCCGAGCCGAGCAGCAGGCGCGCTCCGGCCCGTGCGAGCGACGCGAAGGCGAACGCCCGGTCGGTGTGCCCGGCCCAGTGCCGGTCGGCGATGTCCCGGTCGTCCATGGCGTGTTCGGGCTGCACGGACGCGGCGACCCCGAGCCGGGCGAACCGGTCGACGTCGGTGTCGACGAGCAACTGCGCGTGCTCGATCGTGCCGCGGGCCCCGACGGTCTCGAAGACGTCGAGCGCCAGCGTGTTCGCCCGGTCGCCGATCGCGTGGATCGCGGGGACGAGTCCGGCGTCGACGGCACGGCGGGTGATCGCGACGAGGTCCTCGAACGGCCAGACGAGCACACCGGAGCCGTCCGTCATGGCGGCGGTCCGGGTGCCGAGCGACCCGTCCGTGACCACCTTGAACGGCCCCATCGTGAGCAAGCCCCGCGTGCCGTCGACCACGTCGCCGGTGCGCAGCCCCCGGGCGATGGCCTCGTCGAGCTCGGCCGGGTACACCCCGGACGCGACCCGGATCGCGTCGGTGCCGGCGTGGATCCGGCGGCGCCAGCGGTCGAGCCCGAAGCGCATCTCGAGGTCGACCACACCCGTCACCCCGCGGGCGGCCGCAGCCTCGGCAGCGTCCGCCACGTAGGCGTCGAGCAGGTCGTCCGGCACCTGCGACAGCGCTCCGGTCACGTCGAACGCGTCCTGCTCGCGCAGGACCCCGTCCTCGCCCGCCTCGAGCGGGCGGCCGACCGCAGTCGAGAAGTGCGCGAGCGCGAGGGCGTTGCACCACACCGCGTGCAGGTCCGCGCTGATGACGACGACCGGGAGGCCCGGGGCGGCCTGGTCGAGCAGCTCGCGTCGCGCAGGGCGCGGCCACATCCCGTCGCGGTAGCCGTGTCCGACCAGGACGCGGTCCGTCACGCCCGCCCGCGCGACGGCGGCGAGCAGGTCGGCGGTCGCCTCGGCGGAGTCGCAGCCGGTGACGTCGACACGGCGGCGGACGAGTGCCCACTGGTCGAAGTGCGTGTGGTGGTCGCGGAGCCCCGGGCCGAGCCAGGCGCCGGCGGCCTCGACGACGTCGGTGTCGACGCTCGTGGGGTCGAGCGTGCCGGTCGGCGCGATCTCGGTGACGCGCCGGTCGACGATGCGGACGTCGGCAGGGGCCCCGGAGGTGCCCACCCTGCGGACGGTGCGGAGCAGGATCTCCGTCACGGCGCCTCCAGGCCGTTCGCCGTGGACGGGACGGGCCGGACCCGCTCGACCTCGTCGGCGAGCGCCGGCGACGCGTAGGGGCCGTCGCCCCGCAGCCCGGCGACGATGCGGTCGATCACCTCGGGGGCCTTGTTCTGCGACAGCTTGGCGCGGGCGTCGAACCGGGTGACGCGGATCCGGATGCCCACGGTGCCCTTCGCGATCCGGCGGGCGGTCTCCTCGTCGATCTGCAACGACACGGGCGAGGGCATGACCCGCTCGAAGTGGTCGACGAGTTCGCCGAGGACCCGGAAGTTCTCGTCGTCGGAGAGGATCTCGGGGGTGCCCCAGACGTGGGCGGTGACGTGGTTCCAGGTGGGCACGAACTGCTCCGGCGGGTACCAGGCGGGGGAGACGTAGCCGTGCGGGCCCTGGAACACGACGAGGACCTCGTGCTGTCCGAGTTCGTGCGCGACCTCGTCGGGGCGGCCGACGTGGGACACCAGGACGAGGGCGTCCGGGTCGTCGTCGGGGCCGGGGGTCTCGAGCAGCACCGGGTAGTGCGAGGCGACCAGTCCGGCCGCGGTGTGGGACACGATCGTCGCCCACGGGTTCCCGGTGATGAGGCGTCGGACCTCGTCGACGTCGGTCATCAGGAAGTGCGGTGTGTGGCGCATGTTCCGAGCGTGGCACAACGGGCTCGGTCGCGCGACGGGTGTCGTTTCGTCAGTGTTTCTGCGCGGTAAAACTCTCAGAGCGCATTGAAAGAAGTCTTGTGGTCGGGATTCGAACCGTCCTAGCTTTCCCACCACGACGACCGGGCAGGGATCCGGCCGCACCCGATCGAGGAGAGATCATGCGACGCAGGACGATCGCCGCGCTGGCCGCGGCGGCAACCTTGGCACTGGTGGCGACCGGCTGTTCGGCGGGCGGCGCGGCCGACGACGACGCTCCCTCGAGCCTGGTCTACGCGACCGGCGAACCCGACCACCTGACCCCGGGCCGGCAGACCGTGGCCTTCGACCAGGTGATGAGCGTCTTCGCGCCGCTCACCCAGACCGACGCCGACGGTGACCTGCAGGACGTGGCGGCGAAGAGCGTCGAGAGCGACGACGCCACCACGTGGACGATCACGCTGCGGGACGGCTGGACGTTCCAGAACGGCGAGGCCGTCACGCCGGAGAGCTACGTGAAGGCCTGGAACCACGTCGCCTACGGCCCGAACGCGTGGGAGAACAGCGGTCAGCTCGCCGGGATCGTCGGGTACACCGAGCTCAACCCGGCGAAGGGCACCCCGAAGACCAAGGAGATGTCGGGACTCAAGGTCACCGGCAAGGACACCTTCACGGTCACGCTCACCCACGCGGACAGCCAGTTCCCCCTGCAGCTCAGCCAGGCCCAGACGGCGTTCTACCCGATGCCCGAGGCCGCCTACGACGACCTGAAGGCGTACGACGAGAAGCCGATCGGCAACGGCCCGTACGAGATGACGAAGGCGTGGAAGGCGGACCAGGAGTTCACCGTCACGGCCTGGAAGGACTACGAGGGCACGAAGCCCGCCACCGACGAGGTGACCTTCCGCAGCTACTCCGACATGAACACCGCGTACACCGACGTCCTGGCCGGCAACGCCGACGTGCTGTTCCTGCCGACCGACAAGATGACGAGCGCGAAGGCCGACTTCGGCGACCGCCTGCACTCCTTCGACGCCCCCGGCATCGACTACCTCGGGTTCCCGCTGTGGGACGACCGGTACTCCGACCCCGACGTGCGCCGCGCGATCTCGATGTCGATCGACCGTGACGAGGTCAACGACGCGATCTACGGCGGCCTGTACGACCCGGCCACCGCACTCACCCCGCCGTCGATGTCCGGCACCGAGGAAGGCATCTGCGGCGACGCCTGCGAGTTCGACCCGGCAGCGGCGAAGAAGCTCCTCGCCAGTGCCGGCGGGTTCGACGGCACGATGACGCTCGTCTACCCGGGCGGCACCGGCCTCGACTCCCTGTACGAGGCGTACGCCAACCAGATCCGGCAGAACCTCGGCGTCGACGCCGAGGCGAAGGCCACCACCGACTGGGCGTCCTACTACTCGGAGCTCACCGACAAGACCGTCGCCGGCCCGCACTTCGGCCACTGGGGCGCGCTGTACATCAGCCAGCAGAACACGCTCCGTGCGCTGTTCACCACGGCCGGCGGCTGCTCCCCGTGCACCGGCTACTACCAGTCCGACGACGTCGACTCGCTGCTCGCGAAGGCCGACTCCGCCGGGTCCCAGGACGAGGCGAACGGGTACTACACGAAGACGCAGGAGGCGGTCCTGCAGGACTTCCCGATCGTCCCGACCTTCTTCGACAAGTACTCGTACGTCACGAGCGACAAGATCGCGAAGCTGCCGGCGGTGGCGGGCAGCCCCGTGATCGCGCAGATCGCCGTGAAGTAGGGCGGGGCATGGAGCAGCACACCGTCCTCGACCTGGTCCGCGACGTCCCCGAACGCGACGGCTTCCCGCTCGTCGACGACCTGCACGCCCGGTTCGCCGCGCTCGCCGCGGCGCACCCGGACCGGGTCACGGTCACCCGGATCGGCACGAGCCGCCTCGGCGAACCCCTGCACAGCTACCGCATCGGTACCGGGTCGCACGCGGCCGTCGTGGTCGGCGGGGTGCACCCGAACGAGCCGATCGGTTCGTGGACGGCGCTGCACCTCGCCGAGACGGCCCTCGGTGACGAGCGGGTGGCCGGGCTCGACGTCACCTGGCACATCGTCCCGACGATCGACCCGGACGGCATGCGGCTCAACGAGGCGTGGTTCCACGACCCGCACGACCGCGTGTTCTACTCGCGGCACTTCTACCGACCCGCTCCGGACAGCCAGGTCGAGTGGACGTTCCCGAACAGCTACAAGTCGGTGTACTTCGACCAGGTGCTGCCCGAGACGCTCGCGTTCATGCGGCTCATCGACGACACCGAGCCGGACCTGCTCGTGAGCCTGCACAACGGCGAGATGGGCGGCGTCTACTACTACCTGTCCGAGGACCTGCCCGACGTCGTCGACACCCTGCACGCGGTGCCGGCCGCACTCGGGCTGCCGCTCGACACCGGGGAGCCGGAGTCCCCGTACCTGCGGGAGCTCGCCCCGGCGGTGTTCGCGATGGACGGCATCGAGACGGCGTACGCCTACCTCGAGGAACTCGGCGTCGACCCCGGCGAGCACATCCACGGCGGATCGAGCGCGGCGTGGGCGATGCGGCACGGCGCCCTCTGCATGGTGGCCGAGCTGCCGTACTGGAGCCACCCCGACGCCGACGACCAGACCCCGACCGACGAGTCGTACGCCGACCTGCTCCGCCGGTGCGCGGACGAGCTCGGTGCCTCGGGCGCGGAGCTGCAGGCGTTCCTCGACGAGGCGTCGCCGATGCTCTCGATCCCGTCCCCGTTCGTCGAGGCCTCCCGGGCCTTCGTGCCGATGCTCGTCGGGATGGCGGACACCGACCGCCGCCGGGCCGAGCGGGAACCGGCGGACCGGACGGCCACCGTCGCGGAGCGCTTCGGCTGCGAGGACCTCGTCCGCTGCTTCCGCCTGCGCTACGGCGGCATGCTCCTGCGCGCCGTCGAGGCGGAGACGACCGCCGGTACGGCGTCCGCGCCGCTCCGGCGGCTCCGCGACCGCCTGGCCGAGCGCTACGCGCGCTGGCAGGCGGACGCGTCGACGGGTGCACAGCCGATCCCGGTGGGGAAGCTCGTGGGCGTGCAGTACGGGGCGATCCTCGCCTGCACGGCGCACGTGACGGACCCGACCCGCGCCTCCCGACCGTCACTGGTCACCACGGGAGAGCCTGGAGGCGCGTGATGCGTCCGACGCTCGCCGTCGGTCGCCGACTCGGCGGCCTGGTCATCGTGTTCCTCGGGGTGACCTTCCTCATCTACGCGATGACGTTCGCGTTGCCCGGCGACCCGATCAAGGCGCTCGGCGGCGAGCGCCCCCTCACCGACTCGGTGGTGCGGGCGCTGCGGGCGGAGTACCACCTGGACCAGCCGCTGTGGCTGCAGTACGTGCAGTACCTGGGCGGCCTGTTCCGGGGTGACTTCGGCACCGACTTCAACGGGCAGTCCGTCGGCGAGCAGATGGCCTCGCGGTGGCCGGTGACGATCACGCTGGCGCTCAGCGCGTGGGCGCTCGAGATCGTCCTCGGCATCGGGCTCGGCGTGGTCTCGGCGCTCAGGCGCGGCACCGTGCTCGACAAGACGGTGCTCGTCGGCACCATCGTCGTCGGCGCGGTCCCCGTGTTCGTGCTCGGCGTGGCCCTGCAGCTGGTGTTCTCGGTGCGGCTGCACTGGTTCCCGGTCGCCGGCGTCACCGCGGGTTGGCCGACCGCGTACGTCCTGCCGGCGTTCGTGATCGCCCTGTTCGGCCTGGCCGCGGTGTCCCGGCTCACCCGGACGTCGATGATCGAGACGCTCGACGCCGACTACGTCCGGACGGCCCGCGCCAAGGGGCTCGCGCCGGGCCGGATCGTCGGCGTGCACGTGCTGCGGAACTCGCTCATCCCCACCGCGACCTACCTGGCGACCGACCTCGGGTACCTGATGGGCGGCACCGTGATCATCGAGGGCATCTTCAACCTGCCGGGCGTCGGGAACCTGCTGTTCCAGGGCATCCGCTCGCACGAGGGCGCCGTCGTCGTCGGCATCTCGACCGCCCTCATCCTGGTGTTCCTCGTCACGAGCGTGCTCGTCGACCTGCTGCACGCCGCCCTCGACCCGCGCGTCCGGACAGGAGCCTCCCGATGACCACCGAAGCCCTCGGCGCCACCGTCGAACCCGTCGTCGGGGTCCGGCGTCGGCCACTGCTCGCCGCCGCACGGACGCCGGGGTTCTGGGTGCCCGCGTCGGTGCTCGTGGTGGTCCTGCTCATCGCGGCGTTCCCGCAGCTGTTCGCCGGGCTGTTCGGCCACGGCGACCCCCGGGTGTGCGACCTCGGCCGGAGCGGGGCGTCAGCGACCGCCGGGCACCCGTTCGGCTTCGACCTGCAGGGCTGCGACGTGTACGCGAACGTCGTCTGGGGCACCCGGTCGTCGATCGCCGTCGCGGTGCTCACGACCCTGCTCGCCGGCATGGTCGCGGTCGTCGTCGGGACCGTCGCGGGCATGGTCGGCGGGTGGGTGGACGCCGTCCTCGCCCGGCTCACCGACGTGTTCCTCGGGTTCCCGTTCCTGCTCGGCGCCGTCGTCGTGCTGAACAGCGTGGGGGAGCGGTCGGTGCTCACCGTGTCGCTCGTGCTCGCCCTGTTCGGGTGGCCGACGATGGCCCGGCTCGTGCGGTCGAGCGTCCGCAGCGTCCGGGGTGCCGAGTTCGTGCTCGCCGCCCGGACCATGGGGCTGTCGACGTGGCGGATCACCACCCGGTACGTGTTGCCGTCGTCGATCTCGCCACTGCTCGTGCTCGCCACCATCACCGTCGGCGGGGTCATCGTGTCCGAGTCGTCGCTGACCTACCTCGGCATCGGGCTGGAGCGTCCGGCGATCTCGTGGGGGCTGCAGCTGTCCGCGGCGACGTCGCAGTTCCTCCGGGCCCCGCACATGCTCATCGCGCCGGCGGCGTTCCTCGCCGTGACCGTGCTCGCCGTCATCGCGCTCGGCGACACGCTGCGCGCCGCACTCGACCCGCGTCGGCGCTGACCGGCACGGCACACGCCGCGTCGCGGCGGGCACCGTCGCGACCGACGCGCCAGACTCGAACCACCGCTCCTCGAAAGGACCACCGTGACCGACATCCTCTCCGCGTACCGGAAGACCCTGCCCTACATCCGTGAGTGGGTGTCGTACAAGGTGTGGCAGCTGCGGGTGCCCGGCGTGCAGGTCGCCGTCGGCTTCGGCGGCGAGGTCCTGTTCGACGAGGCCTGGGGCTACGCCGACGTCGAGGCCGGGCGCCGCCTGACCACCACCGACCTGTTCCGCATCGCCTCGCACTCGAAGACCTTCACCGCGACGGCCCTGCTGCAGCTCGCCGAGCGCGGGTCGCTCCGGCTCGACGACACCGTCGGCACGTACGTCCCCGCACTGGTCGACGGTGGCTCCCCGCTCGCCGACGCCACCCTGCGCGAGCTCATGGAGATGGGTGCCGGCGTCATCCGCGACGGACACGACGGCGACTACTGGTCCCTGCTCCGCCCGTTCCCCGACGAGCAGGAACTCCTGGCGCTCGTGCTCGACCGGGGCCAGAAGGTGCCGACCGGCTCGTCGTTCAACTACTCGAACCTCGGCTACTCCCTGCTCGGCCTGGTCATCGCCGCGGTGTGCGGCCAGTCGTACAACGACTTCGTGCGCGAGTCGATCACCGAACCCCTGGGCCTGCGGAACACCGGCCCCGACTGGGACCCCGCACGCGCGGACGACTTCGTGGTCGGGTACACCGGCTTCCACACCGCCAGGCACCGGCAGCGCATCGACCACGTCGACACCCGCGCGATGGCCGCCGCCACCGGCTTCCACGGCACCGCGTCCGACCTGGTCCGCTACTTCTCGCAGCACGTGATCGGGCAGGGCACCCTGCTCGACGACCACTCCAAGCGCCTCGCGCAGCGGAAGGCCTGGAGCGCGACCGACGACCCCGCGGCCCGCGGCTACGGCGCCGGGTTCATCGTCGACCGGATCGGCGGACGCGAGATCCGCGGCCACTCGGGCGGGTTCCCGGGGCACATCACCCAGTCGATGTTCGACCCGGCATCCGGGCTCGTCGTGTCCGTGCTGACCAGCGCCGCCGCCGGACCCGCCACGCTCATCGCCACCGCGGTCATCGCCATGCTCGACGCCGCGGCCGACGCCGACGCCCCGGGGACCCCGGTACCCGACGACGTCGACACCGCCGCCTTCACCGGACGCTTCGCCAACCCGTGGGGCGTCACCGACGTCGCCAGGATCGGTGACCGGCTCGTCGAGGTCGACCCGTCCGGCCCCGAGCCGATGGACACCCCCACCCGGCTCGAGGTCGTCGACGCCGACACCCTGCGGATGACCCACGGCAACCGCTTCGGCTCCGTCGACGAGGACATCACCTACACCCGCGACGAGGACGGCACCGTGCGGGCGATCCGCGGCGGGGGCGGCATGTCGCAGGAGCCGTGGTCGATCCCGGACGAGCGACCCGAGGTGGCCGCCGGGCTGGCCTCGTGACCGACGACCGGGGCACCGACGGCACCGACGGCGCCGGCACCGACGCCGACGACGACCGGCTGCTCGGACCGGAGCGCCAGGCGTTCGTCGAGGAGTTCGCCCTGATGCTCAACGACGGCGCGGGCATGCCCCTCACCGACGCCCGGGTGCTCGGCTACCTGATGATGACCCGCGCGCCGCACTCGTCGTCGTCCGACCTGCAGGCTGCGCTCGGCGCCAGCTCGGGGTCGGTGTCGATGGCCACCCGGCGGCTCGTCGACTCCGGGTTCGTGAAGCGCCACATCGTCCCCGGCGAGCGCAGTCACTACTTCCGCGCCGAAGCCGACGTCTGGGGCTCCTGGCTCGCCAGCGAACGGAAGTACCTCGACCGGCAGCGCGACATCATCGGCCGCGGGCTCGCCGTCGTCGAGGGTGCGGGCCGCACCGGCACGGGCGACGTGGACGCCGAGGTCCGCGAGCGTCTGCTCAACGGCCGCGACTACATGCAGTGGCTGCAGGGCTACCACCGCAAGATGCTCGAGGAGTGGGAGGCCTTCAAGGCCGCCCGCGACGACACCGACCCCCCGGAGACCCCATGAGCGGCACCACCGACGTCCTGACCGTCGAGCACCTCACCGTCACCTTCGACGTCGACGGCGAGGTCGTCCGCGCCGTCGACGACGCCTCGTTCACCGTCGCCCGGGGCGAGGTCGTCGCGGTCGTGGGGGAGTCCGGCTCCGGCAAGAGCATGACCGCGATGACCGCGATGGGCATCGCCCCCGACGGTGCGCGCGCCTCGGGGAGCATCCGACTCGGCGACCTCGAGGTCATCGGCACCGACGAGCGCACCCTCCGGTCGGTCCGGGGCCGCAGCGTGTCGATGATCTTCCAGGACCCGTCCGCGGCGCTGAACCCGGTGTTCACCATCGGGTTCCAGCTCGCCGAGGCCGTCCGACGCACCGACGGCCAGCACGACCGCGCCGCCGTCCGGGAACGCTCGCTCGAGCTGCTCCGTGCTGTGGAGGTCCCCGAACCCGAACGCCGCCTGGGCCAGTACCCGCACGAGCTCTCCGGCGGGCAGGCCCAGCGCGTGATGATCGCGATGGCGCTCGCCGCCGACCCGGACCTGCTCATCGCGGACGAGCCGACGACCGCCCTCGACGTCACGGTGCAGGCCGAGGTGCTCGACGTCCTCCGCGCGCTGCGCGAGCGCACCGGCACCGCGATCCTGCTCATCACCCACGACATGGGCGTCGTCGCGGACCTCGCCGACCGCGTGGTCGTGATGCGCCGCGGACGCGTCGTCGAGACCGGCACCGCCGAGGCGGTCTTCGCCGCACCGTCGGCCGACTACACGCGCGAACTCCTCGCTGCGGTCCCGCGCATGGGCACCGGGTCCGGCCTGGAGGCCCGGCTCGGCTCCGCCACGACGCCCCCGGCCGCCGTCCTGGACGTCCGCCACCTCGTGGTCGAGTACGGCGGCGCCCTGCGCGGGCGTTTCCGTGCCGTCGACGACGTGTCGTTCACCGTCGGCCGTGGCGAGATCGTCGGCCTGGTGGGGGAGTCTGGCAGTGGCAAGACCACCATCGGTCGGGCCGCGGTGGGCCTCGCGCCGATCACCTCGGGCTCGGTGGTCGTCGACGGCACCGACGTCGCCGGGGCACGACGAGCCGCCCGCCGGCAGATGCGCCAGCACGTCGGTGTGGTGTTCCAGAACCCGCTCCGGTCGCTCAACCCCCGGTACACCGTCGGGCAGACCGTCGCGGAGCCGCTCCGCCAGATCCTCCGGCTGCCGGCGGTGCAGGTCGAGGAGCGTGTCGAGCGACTCCTCGCCGACGTCGGTCTCGACGGCGGGTACGCCGAGCGCTACCCGCACGAACTCTCCGGGGGCCAACGGCAACGCGTCGCGATCGCCCGCGCGGTGGCCCTCGACCCCGCGCTCCTGATCGCCGACGAGCCGACGAGCGCGCTCGACGTGTCGGTGCAGGCCCGCGTGCTCGACGTGTTCCGCGAGCTGCAGGAGCGCCTCGGGTTCGCGTGCCTGTTCGTCACGCACGACCTCGCCGTGGTCGACACCCTGTGCGACCGGGTCGTCGTGCTGCACGGCGGCCGGGTCGCCGAACACGGCACCCGCGACGCCATCCTGCGCTCGCCCCAGGACCCGTACACACGACGGCTCATCCAGGCCGCCCCCGTGCCGGACCCCGCGGAGCAGGCACGCAGACGCTCCGAGCGCCTGGCCGCTCGCGCGGGCTGAGGCGGAGCCGGAGTGCGCGTCGACTCCCGCTGCTCCACCCGGCGAGGGACGGACGTTCGTGTCCGCGCGATGACGGTTCCGGTTCGCGCCGCCCGGGGATCGTGAACCAGAACCGTCAACGAGGTGGGAACGCGTGCCCATCCGCCCCGGCTCGCCGCCCGCCGACGACACGCCCGTCCGACGCCAGGTCGTCGTCCAGACGGCGCGGTCGACTTGACTGTCGTTCGAACACACGTTCGAATACCGTCGTGGGACGGCGTCGCGAGAACCGGTGGCAGCCCCCGGAACACCCGGAGGTCGAGCGTCCGCGCGCGTACTCCCTGTCCGAGGACGCTCGCGGCGGCGACGTCTGCCACGCCGTCACCCCGAAGCCGGTCTGGGCGTGGATCCAGTTCCCGACCTTCCACGTCCGGGTGAAGGCCTTCGCGAAGAGCTGGACCCGCGACGCCGTACTGGTGGAGTGGGCGCAGTTCGGGCAGCAGGCCGAGGCGTGGGTGTGGCGTTCCGCGGTGAAGCACCGCACGCTCCGTGCCGACCGGGACAGCGCGAACCGCAGTCCGCAGAACGCACTGCGTTGACTTCCACCCGCACTCCGAGGATGGTTTAGCGAACGCGGGTTCAGCAAGTAACTCACTGATCGAGGCATTCGATCCGGACCCGTGCTCACGAAGGAGGCACCATGAAGAACGCAGCGGTGCCGTCCTGGGTCGCCCACGTGCTCACCCCGCCCGAGGTCATCAGCGCCTACGTCGAGCGTCGGATCAATGATCCGGCCCTCCTGTCGGGTGAGCAGTCGGAACCCACGTACGCAGACTTCCTGCGCGACGAGTAGACGGTCTTCTCAGGAGGCCCGGATCACGCACCGCCGTGATCCGGGCCTCCTCTTCGTTCACCCCACCGGTCCGCCGCGTCGGCGACGGGCCGACAGCGTCACGCCGACGCTCGCGGCGGTGACGCACGCCAGGGCGACCGTCTCGAGCACCGAGAGCCCCTCGGCCAGCACGACGAGGCCGGCCAGGGCGGCGATCGCCGGGCCGAGGCTCTGCAGCACCCCGAACACCCGTGTCGGCATCCGGCGGAGCGCGAGCATCTCGAGGGCGTACGGCAGCACGCTGGACAGCACGGCGACGGCTCCGAAGACGAGCAGGAGCGTCGGCTCGCGCACGACGCCGTCCACTGCGGACCGGAGCCCGAACGGCAACGACACGAGCATCGCGACCACCATCGACACGACGAGCCCGTCGACGCCGGGGATCGCGGCGCCGACGTGCCGGTTCATCACGATGTAGCCCGCCCAGCACGCGGCGGCGAGGACCGCCCAGACGACCCCGCCCACCTCGGTCACCGCGGTCGGGCCGACGCCGAGCAGCACGACCCCCGCGAGCGCCAGCACGGCCCACAGGGCATCGCGCCAGCGCCGGGTGTGCACGAGCGACAGGGCGAGCGGCCCGAGGAACTCGATCGTCACGGCGACACCGATCGGGATGCTCGCGAACGACAGGTAGATGAAGACGTTCATGCCGCCGAGCGCCAGGCCGAGGCCGACCGCACCGAGCCACTGCGCCCGCGTCCAGTGCCGGACGCGGGGACGGACCACCAGGGCGAGCACGACGGCGCCGATGACGAGCCGGAGCGTGGCGGCCCCGACCGCACCGACGTCGTCGAAGTGGGTCTTCGCGATCGCGGCGCCGAGCTGGACGGACACCATCGCGGTGAGGGCCAGCAGGGGTGCGGGGACCCGGTTCATCCTCGGGCTCGGCTCATCCGAGGTAGGCGAGGACGGCGAGGACGCGGCGGTGGTCCTCTCCGGTGTCCTCGAGCGCGAGCTTGCCGAAGATGCTCGACACGTGCTTCTCGACGGCACCGGTGCCGATCACCAGGGCGCGGGCGATCGCCGCGTTCGTGCGGCCCTCGGCCATCAGTCCGAGCACGTCACGCTCGCGCGGGGTCAGGGCCGCGAGCGGGTCGCGGCGGCGGCTCATCAGCTGCGTGACGACCTCGGGGTCGAGCACGGTGCCGCCGGCGGCGATGCGGCGGACGGCGTCGTCGATCTCCTCGAGCCGGGTGACGCGGTCCTTGAGCAGGTAGCCGATACCGGTCGCACCGGCCGCGAGGACGTCCTCGGCGTAGGTGGCCTCGACGTACTGGGAGAGCAGGAGCACACCCGTCCGTGGAGCGATCCGGCGGGTCTCGACGGCGGCGCGGACACCCTCGTCGGTGAAGGTCGGCGGCATCCGCACGTCCATCACCACGACGTCGGGCGCACCTTCGGGCAGCGTCGCCAGGAAGGCCCGGGCGTCGGAGTACTGCCCGATGACGTCGATGCCGGCCTCGTCGAGCACGCGGGCCAGGCCCTCGCGCAGCAGGACGGCGTCGTCGACGACGACGGCCCGGATGCGTGCTGCATCCGGGCCGTCTGTCATGCCGACCAGCCTAGTGGGAGCGCGGGCGCTCCCGTGGGGTCACGACCGCTGGTTCGCCGCTGTCGGGACGCCGTTCAGGGCACCGAGGGGAATCCGGGCGGTGGCCTCGGTCGGGCCACCCTCGGGGCTCGAGACGACCAGGTCGCCGTCGAGGGCCCGCATGCGGCCGATCAGGCCCTCGATCCCGTGGCCCTGCTGCGGTCGGGCACCGCCCCGGCCGTCGTCGGTGACGCTGACCGTCAGGTACCAGAGGCCCGAGGCGTCGACGACCAGGCCGAGGTACACCCCGGCGGTGGTGGCGCCGGCGTGCTTCATGGTGTTCGTCAGGAGTTCGCTTACCGTGAAGTACACGTTGCGCTGGATCTCCGTGGCGAGCTCCAGGCCCTCGGGCAGCCGGACGTCCAGACCCACCGGGATCGGGGTGCGGGCGACCAGGGCCTCGAGCGCCGCGACGAGTCCGCGGTCGAGCAGGATCGGCGGGGCGAAGCCGCGGGACAGTGCGCGCAGTTCGTCGAGGGCGTCCTGGGCGTGCTCGGATGCCTCACCGATGAGCTGCTTGGCCTTCTCGGGGTCCTTCTCGAAGGCGCGCTCGGCGGCGGACAGGTCCATGCGGAGTCGCACCAGCCGCTGCTGCGGGCCGTCGTGCAGGTCGCGCTCGATCTGGCGGAGCGCCTGCCCCTCGGCGGTGACGGCGCCGGCACGGGAGGCCTGCAGGCCGGCGACGCGCTGCTCGAGCTGCTCGGCACGGAAGCCACCCAGCAGGCCGAAGTCGACCCAGTAGTGCGCGAGGACGGAGCCGCGGGCCCAGAGCGGGAAGAGCACGACCGAGGCGGTCATCGACAGCAGCCCGAGGGCGCCGACGCCGGTCACGAACCCGACGCTGTCCGGGAAGTAGCCGACCCGGACGTTGCTCGCGAAGTACAGTCCGCCCACGACGATCGGCCAGGCGAAGCCGACGAGCAGCAGTGCACCGGTCCCGACGGTCACGACCGCGACGAGCGGGTACACGACCGCGGCGTGCAGCAGGTAGAGCCAGTAGTGCGGGTTGGCGACTGCCGAGCCGGTACGGGTCCACCAGTTCTGCTGCCACCGGGGCGTCCAGTCCACCGGGCGGATCGGGCGTCGGTCGGCCCAGCTCATGCGGAGCTTCTCGAACTGTCCGAGCCACCGCGCCACGAACAGCGCGATGAAGAACATGAGCAGGACGAAGGGGTTGAAGAGGTCGCGGAACCCGCCACCGAAGATCGCCGTCGGGAACGCGAAGTACAGCGTGCAGAGCAGCACGGCGGTGAGCGCCATGTAGCCGAAGTCCCGCGGCAGGCGCTTCCACGCGTCGCGGTAGAACTGCCCGGCGGTCATGCCGGAACCGCGACCGGAACCACCGACCGGACCGGACCCGACCCGCGGGGTGGCACTCCACGACGCCGGCGGGGACTGCCGGTCGTCCTGGGTGTCGTGCTGGTGCTGGCGCGGGTACTGGGGCATCGGCTTGGTGGCTCCAGGGGGCACGGAGCCGCCCAGCGGGACGGTCTGGGCCTGGTCGGGCGAAGGTGTGACGTCGTCCAGCGGGACGGTTCGCGCCTGGTCGAGGCGGTCGGTGTCGGTCATGCATCCAGCCTCGCGATCGCGGAGCCGTTCCCCCATCCTGCCCTCTCCCCACCCCGGGTGGGGTTATCCCCCCTCTTCCACAGGTCACCCGGTCCACGCCCGCGCGTCCTGCCCGTGGACGCTCGACGTCGAACCGACGGGCACCCACGTCTGGGTGGCGACGCGGTCCCGCTCCGTGTGGGTCCGGCACGGAGACGACATCGCGATCGTCGACGCCGGCACCGCTGCCCTCGTCGAAGGGCACGCGACGATCACGATCAGCACGGGCCCCGAGCGCTCCGGCCCGCCCCGCGTCGCGGAGGCGTACGCGTTCCCGCACGAGGCACTCTTCGCGCTGACCGGTGTCCTCGTCGGAGCCGCAACGCTCGGCCCGCTCGCCGACGAGGTCCTCGCGCTCCCACCCCTCGCGAGCACCGGCCCACCCGGTGCGCCCTCGCCCGACGTCGGCCTCGCGCTCCGCCACGTCGCGCACCTCGACGGCGGGAGGTGGCACGGCGCGCAGCAGCAGGCCCTCGCCCGGCTCGTCGTCACGACGGTGCTCCGCGACAACCCACCCCCGATGCTCGGCGACAACGGTCTCGCGCGGATCCTCGACCGCCTGTTCGATCCGGCCGGTCCGTCGTCTCCGCCGGCCCTCCTCGTCGGTGTCCGGATGTCGGAGCGCACCCTCGAGCGCCGGTGCGCCGCAGCGACGGGTTGCTCGCCCGCGCAGCTCGGCCGCTGGTACCGCAGTCTCGCCGTCCGCAGCGCACTCACCCGAGGCGACCGCCCGTCCGACGTCGCGACCCGCTTCGGCTTCAGCACGACGTCGTCCATGCGGCGGGCCCTCGAGCGGGTCCGACCCCCGACGAACCGCCGGTGACCGTCGACCGCGGGGGTAGGAGGTTCCGATCCGCATCGATGACGGTTCTGGTTCACGATCCTCGGGTTTCGTGAACCAGAACCGTCACGGCGCGGAGAAGACCACGTCGTCCCGCGTCGGCGCAGTGCAGTGCGGTGCGTGCGCCAGATGCAGGCAGCCACGCTGCGCTTCGGGAGCGGCGGCGGGAGCGGCGGCGGGAGCGGGAGCGAGTTGTCGGCGCCGGCGTCCGGAGCGGGTCAGGCGGGGGCGCGGCCGGTGGACTCGCGGACGCTCAGGGTGAGCGAGGGGCCCGGGCGTGAGGGGAGCGGGGCGCTGGCGTCGATCTGCGCGCGTAGCAGGGTCGCCGCACGCTGCCCGAGCTCGACGGTGTCGCGGGTGAGCGAGGTGATCGCCGGGCGGACGAGCCGGATCATCGCCGAGTCGTCGAAGGACACGATCGAGACGTCGCCGGGTACCGCGACACCCATCTCGCTCGCCACGCCCAACCCGGCGACGGCGAGCACGTCGTTGTCGTAGACGATCGCGGTCGGTCGGACGCTCCGGGACAGCAGGGTGCGGGTGGCGCTCGCGCCGGCCTCGGCCGAGTAGTCCGTCGGCACCGAGACCGTGTCGTCGAGCCCCTCGTCGGCAGCGAACGTGCGGAGCCGGTCCATGCGCATGGCGGTGTGCTCGAACTCGGGCCTGCCGGCGACGTGCGCGATGCGTCGGTGCCCGAGGGCGTGCAGGTACCGCAGAACGGTGTCGGTGGCGTCCGAGTCGTCGATCCAGACCGTGGGTGCGGCGCCGTCGGGGGAGGGGTGCGAGCCGACGACGACGGTGGGCATGCCGAGGTCGGCGAGCAGGGCGAGCCGGGCGTCGTCGCGACGGGGGTCGATCACGATCACGCCGTCGACACGGTGTCCGCGCCACCAGTCCCGGTAGGTCTCGAGTTCTTCCTCGGCATCACGCGCGACGAGCAGGTTCATGCCGACGTGGGTGCCGGCGAGCCCGAGCTGGATGCCGGAGATCAGGTCACCGAAGAACGACTCCGTGCCCAGGGTCCGGGCCGGGCGGTTGAGCACGAACCCGATGGAACCGGCCTTCGCGCCGCCGAGTGCCCGGGCAGCGGTGTGCGGCTGCCAGTCGAGCTCGCGGGCGATCTCGCGCACGCGGCGACGGGTCTCGTCGGAGACACCGGGGCGGTCGTTCAACGCGAACGACACCGCGCTGATGGACACGCCGGCCCGCGCGGCGATGTCGGCGATCGTCGTTCGACGCTTGGTGGCCACGGGGTTGACTATAGCGCTTTAGTCATTCACAGTGGCTGCCACACACGGGTTCGGTGACTGCTGCTGAACCGGTTCAGCTATGACGAGGGAGTCAGACGCCATGAGGACCACCACACGCATGACGAGGGGCCGCGCCACCGCGCTGCTCGCGACGGCCGCCGCCACGGCGCTCGTCCTGACCGGCTGCTCGAGCGGCGGGAACGCGGCCGACAACGGCGGCGGCGAGATCAGCGGCACCATCACCCTGCAGACCTGGGCGCTCACGCCGACCTACACGGGGTACCTCAACGGGGTCATCAAGGACTTCGAGCAGGCCCACCCGGACGCGAAGGTCAAGCTGCAGGACCAGCCCGGCGACGGGTACGCCGACAAGGTGCTCAGCCAGGCCTCGTCGAACAGCCTGCCCGACGTGATCAACCTGCCGCCGGACATCGCCCTGCCGCTCGCGAAGCGCGGGTTCCTGCAGGACGTCGCGAAGGACGACTCGAAGCTCGCCAGCACGTACGTCGCCGGCGCGTTGGACTCCTACGAGTACAAGGGCGTCGACGGCACGTTCGGGTACCCCTGGTACCTCAACACCGACGTGAACTACTGGAACTCGACGATGTTCGCCAAGTGCGGCCTCGACGCGAAGAACCCGCCGAAGACCACCGACGAGCTGTTCACGCAGGCGAAGACCATGCACGACAACTGCCCGACCGATTACCTGATGAGCCGGAAGCCCGGCCTCGGCGACTTCACGCTCGCCGGCGTCAAGGTGCTCAACGCCGACGGCACGAAGTTCACCTTCGCCAACTCGTCGAAGGCCGCCGACCTGATCGACCGCTACAAGGACGCGTACCAGGACGGCTACATGCCCTCCAACGTGCTGAACAGCGACTACCTCGGCAACTCCACCCTGTTCACGCAGGCCAAGGTCGCCTGGACCACCGGTGGTGCCACCTCGCTCGCCGACTTCGAGAAGAACAACCCGTCGCTCAAGGGCAAGGTCACCGTCAGCCCCGCACTCGACACCCCGCCGCTCTACGTGCAGGGCCTGTCGGTCTCGAGCAAGTCGAAGCACCTCGCCACTGCCGAGGCCTTCGCGAAGTTCATGACGAACGCGGAGAACCAGGAGGCGTTCGCCCACAAGGTCAACATCTTCCCGTCCACCACGTCGTCGCAGTCCGACCCGTACTTCTCGAAGGACGACGGCACCGTGAACGGCGAGGCCCGGGTCCTGGCGAACGAAGCCCTGAAGACGGCGAAGGTCATCAACCCGGTCGAGGCGAACTCCGCGATGACGGACTTCCTCGACCAGCAGATTGCCCTCGCGATGAAGGGCCAGGTGGCGCCCGAGAAGGCGTTGCAGACCGCCCAGACCAAGATGAACAGCCTGCTGGCCAACGGCTGATCCGGCCCCGGAGAAGGAAGAGGGAGGATCGTCATGCGCGCCAACCGCTGGTACACGCCCTGGTTGCTCGTCCTGCCGGCACTGATCTGGCTCGTCGCGTTCAGCCTGTGGCCCTCGATCAACACGGTGCGGTTGTCGTTCACGAACGCCAGCCCACTCGGCGGCGTCAGCCAGTGGGTCGGGGTGCAGAACTTCGAGACCCTGCTCGCTGATCCGCAGGTGTGGGAGGCGCTGCTCAACAGCGTCATCTACATGGCGGTGTGCCTGCCGCTGCTGACGGTCCTCCCGCTCCTCATCGCGGTGCTCGTGCAGCAGAAGCTGCCCGGGATCGCGTTCTTCCGCACCGCGTTCTACACGCCGGTCATCGCGTCCGCGGTGGTCGTCGGGCTCATCTGGACGTGGATCCTCGATGACCGCGGTGTCATCAACGAGATGGCGCAGGCCCTCGGCGTCGTGCAGGGCAGCGTCCCGTTCCTGACCGACCGGTGGCTGCTGCTCCTCAGCGCCATCAGCCTGACGGTGTGGAAGGGGCTCGGCTACTACATGATCATCTTCCTGGCCGCCCTCGGGAACGTCGGCAAGGACCTGCACGAGGCCGCCGCGCTCGACGGTGCCGGCGCGGTCCGTCGCTTCTGGTCGGTCACGATGCCCGGGGTCCGCGGCACCATGACGCTCGTCGGGATCCTGGTGTGCGTGTCCGCGCTCCGGGTGTTCAGCGAGCTCTACATCCTCACCAACGGCACCGGCGGGCCCGGCGGGCAGGACAACTCGCTCGTCATGCTCATCCAGCAGTACGCCCGCGGCTTCACCGGCAACCTCGGCTACGCGTCCGCCCTGAGCCTCCTGCTCTTCGTCGTGACGCTCGTGCCGATGCTCGCCCTCGCCCGGATGAACAGCAAGGCGGACAAGTGACGAACACGACCAGCACGACCGAACCCGTCATCGGCGGCGCGCAGGGCGCAGCCAGCCCGACGCCGGACGTGATCGGCGCGACGGGCGCTGGACGGGCCTCCAGGCAGAAGGGGCGCGACGGACGCAAGCGGCGCCGCGCGGTCTGGGGCGTCATGTCCACCCGCGAGAAGGTCGTCCGCTACGTCCTGCTCATCGTGGTGCTCTTCATCACGATCGGCCCGTTCCTGTGGCAGCTGTCCACGTCGCTCAAGGGCGCCGGTGAGGACATCTACACGGCGAACCCGTCGTTCATCCCGTCCGAACCGACCATCGAGAACTACCTGAAGGTCGCCGCCGCGATCCCCGTGTGGCGGTACATCGGCAACTCGCTGCTCGTCGCCGCGATCGACGTGCTCGGCAACATCGTGTTCGCGACCCTGGCCGGCTTTGCCCTCGCCCGGCTGCAGTGGCGGCACCGGAAGCTCGTGCTCGGCCTGTTCCTCGGCACCCTCGTGCTGCCCGGCGAGGCGACGATCATCTCGCAGTTCGTCACCGTGAAGGACCTCGGCCTCGCCGACAACCTGGTCGGCGTCGCCCTGCCCGGCATGATCGCGGCGCTCAACGTCCTGCTCATGTTCAACGCGTTCCGGCAGATCCCCGAGGAGATCGACCAGGCCGCGGTGATGGACGGTGCGAACGCGATGCAACGTCTGCGGTACATCTCGCTGCCCGCCGTGCAGGGGACCATCGCGGTCATCGCGATCTTCTCGTTCATCGGGGCGTGGGACGACTTCCTGTGGCCGCTCATCGTGCTGCAGTCGCCGGAGAACCTCACCCTGACCGTCGGGTTGCAGTACCTGCAGGGCACGTTCGCGACCGACCAGCGCATGATCGCCGCCGGCACCATGATCGCGTTCATCCCGATCGCCGTGATCTTCGCCGTCCTGCAGCGCTTCTTCTTCAAGGGCGTCGAAGAGGGCGGTGTGAAGGGCTGATGCGCTTCGGGGTCAACTACACGCCCTCGGTCGGCTGGTTCCACTCGTGGCTCGACTTCTCACCGTCGGACACCGCCAGGGACCTCGAGGCGATCGCCTCGCTCGGCGCCGACCACGTGCGGATCTTCCCACTCTGGCCGGTGGTGCAGCCGAACCGCACCCTCATCCGGGCGTCGGCGCTGCAGGACGTCGCGACGGTCGTGGACATCGCCGGCTCGTTCGGGCTCGACGTCAACGTCGACGCCCTGCAGGGGCACCTGTCGAGCTTCGACTTCGTGCCCTCGTGGCTGGACAGCTGGCACCGTCGGAACATGTTCACCGACCCGGACGTCGTCGCGTCGACCGCGGCGTACGTCCGGGCGCTCGCCGCAGCGGTCGCCGACAAGCCGAACCTGCTCGGCATCACCATCGGCAACGAGGTGAACCAGTTCGCGCACGCGCCGCACCCCGCCCCGCACGACATCACAGCGGAGCAGGGGCACGCGTGGGCGGCGGCGATGGTCGCGGCGGCGCGAGCGGGGCTGTCGGACGGGTCGTCGGCGTCGGTCGCGTCGTCCGTGTCGGTCGGCAGGGAGGCGCGGCTCGACCTCACCTCGACGGTCCCGCCCGCCACCGGGTCGCGTCCCGGGCCACTGGTCACCGTCGCGCAGTACGACGCGGCCTGGTACGACGACGCCCAGCCCTTCGGCCCCGAGCACGCGGCGGACCACGGTGACGCCACGGTCACGCACTCGTGGGTGTTCAACGGCTCGGCGGCCCTGCACGGCGCCCTCGGAGCCGGGTCGGTGCGGCACGGGGAGTACCTGCTCCAGCTCGCCGCGGCCTGGAACCGCGACGCCGCCCGACCGAACTGGCTGCAGGAGGTCGGTGCCCCCACCAACGTCGTCGACCCCGCCGACGCCGCCGCCTTCACCGAGCAGACCATCCGGCACGTCCTCGACGCGCAGCAGGTGCTCGGGGTGACGTGGTGGTGCTCCCACGACGTCGCCCGGTCGCTCGCGGACTTCCCGGAGCTCGAGTACGACCTCGGGCTGTTCACGAACGACGGACGGCTGAAGCCCGCCGGCGAGGCGTTCGCCGCCCTCGCCCGCGCCGAGCACACCCGCGACGCCCGTACCGCACCGCCGACCACCGCGCTCGTCCTCGACGACGTGCTGTCCGACGGCACCGACCGGCACGGCACCCGCGCCGACTGCGCCCCCGGCGGTCGGTTCGCCGCCGCCTGGCTCGCCCTGGCCGAGGCCGCACCGGACGGCCGCGGCCCGCAGGTCGTCCTGCGCTCCCGACTGTCGGACACCGCGCTGCTGGCCGCCCGAGGCATCGACCGCTGCGTCGACGTGCCGTCCGACCTCGACACCACCACCGTCCGCGTCGCCCACCCGGCGACCACCCGCTGACCCCGGAAGGCCCCATGCACGACGACATCCCCCTCACCACCGGACGCGCCCGACGGGTGCTCGACGAGCGGATCACCCCCGCGGTGCACGCGACCACGACGGCTCTGGAGGCCGCCTGGCACGAGCTGCCGGGGGAGCCGGTGCCGCCGACCGAGGGGCTCGCGCTCACGTTCGAGCCCTACGAGGTCGGCACCCCGTGGGGCGCGGCCTGGGGCACGACGTGGTTCCGGCTGACCGGGACCGTGCCGACCGAGTGGGCCGGACGCCGGGTGGAGGCCGTGATCGACCTCGGCTTCGACAAGAACATGCCCGGGTTCCAGTGCGAGGGACTCGTCTACCTGGCCGACCGTACCCCCGTGAAGTCGATCAACCCGCGCAACCAGTGGGTCCTGGTCACCGAGCGGGCCGAGGGCGGCGAGACCGTCGAACTGTTCGTCGAGGCCGCGTCGAACCCCGTCCTGCTCGACTACCACCCCTTCCTGCCGACGCAGGAGGGCGACGTGCAGACCTCGTCCTCGAAGCGCCTGTACGCCACCCGCCGGATGGAGCTCGCCGTCTTCGAGTCCGAGGTGCACGAACTCGCCCTCGACATCGACGTCCTGCTCGAACTGCAGGCCGAGCTGCCCGCCGGACCCCGACGCATGCGGATCCTGCAGGCCCTCGACGACGCCCTCGACGCGCTCGACCTGCAGCACATCCCGGAGACCGCCGGAGAGGCCCGCGCGGCGCTCGCCGAGGTGCTGGCCGCTCCCGCCGAGGCCTCCGCGCACACGATCTCGGCCGTCGGGCACGCCCACATCGACTCCGCCTGGCTCTGGCCCGTGCGCGAGACCATCCGCAAGGTCGCCCGCACCACGTCGACCATGACCGAGCTCATCGACCAGACCGACGACTTCCTGTACGGCATGTCGAGCGCGCAGCAGTACGCGTGGATCAAGGAGCACCGCCCCGAGGTCTACGCCCGGGTCAAGGCCGCCGTCGAGGCCGGCCGGTTCCTGCCGATCGGCGGCATGTGGGTCGAGTCCGACACCGTGATGCCGACCGGCGAGAGCATCGTCCGGCAGTTCTCGCAGGGCCAGCGGTTCTTCGAGCGCGAGTTCGGCATCCGGCCCAAGGGCGTCTGGCTGCCGGACAGCTTCGGGTACTCGCCGGCGCTGCCGCAGCTCATGCGCCGTGCGGGCTTCGAGTGGTTCTTCACGCAGAAGATCTCGTGGAACCAGGTCAACAAGTTCCCGCACCACACGTTCCTGTGGGAGGGCATCGACGGGTCGCGGGTGTTCTCGCACTTCCCGTCGATGGACACCTACAACTCGCGGCTGTCCGGCAGCGAGGTCGCGAAGGCCTCCCGCCAGTTCCGCGAGAACCGACTCGCCACCGGCTCGATCGCCCCGGTCGGCTGGGGCGACGGCGGCGGTGGCACCACCCGCGAGATGACCGGCACCGCCGCACGGTTGGCCGACCTCGAGGGCAGCGCGAAGGTCCGCTGGGAGCACCCGGACACGTTCTTCGACCGGGCGAAGTCCGAACTGACCGATCCGCCCGTGTGGGTGGGGGAGCTGTACCTCGAGCTGCACCGGGCCACGCTGACGTCGCAGCACGGCACGAAGCAGGGCAACCGCCGGTGCGAGCAGCTGCTCATCGAGGCCGAACTCTGGGCCGCGACCGCCGCCGCCCGCACCGGCTTCGCCTACCCCTACGACGAGCTCGACGCCCTGTGGCAGCAGGTCCTGCTCCAGCAGTTCCACGACATCCTGCCGGGCACCTCGATCGCGTGGGTGCACCGCGAAGCGGTCGAGCGGTACGCCGAGACGGCCGCGGCGCTGACCACGATCATCGACCGGGCGCTCTCGGCGCTCGCCGGTACCGGGGACGCGGCCGTCGTCGTGAACCCGGCCCCGTTCCTCCAGGCCGGTGCACCCGCGCAGGGCGCCGTCGTGGCGACCGACGTGGCGGCGTCGACCGCCGTGGCCCTGACCGAGCAGGACGGCGGGTACGTGCTGGCGAACGACCTGGTGCGGGTCGTCGTCGACGCGCAGGGGCTCGTGACGAGCGCCGTCGACCTGGCGAGCGGGCGCGAGGCGATCGCGGCCGGCCAGGCGGCGAACCTGCTGCAGCTGCACCAGGACTTCCCGAACATGTGGGACGCGTGGGACGTCGACCGGTACTACCGCAACCGCGTCGAGGACCTCGTGTCGACCACCGGGCTGACCGCGTCGGTCGACGAGTCCGGGGCCGCACGGGTCGTCGTGTCCCGGGCGTTCGGTGACTCGACGGTGACGCAGGAGATCGTCCTGGCGCCGGGGTCGCGCACCCTGGAGTTCGACCAGGTGACCGACTGGCACGAGACCGAGAAGTTCCTCAAGGTGGCCTTCCCGCTCGACGTCCGTGCCGAGCACACCGTCGCCGAGACGCAGTTCGGCGCGCAGAAGCGGGTGACGCACACGAACACCTCGTGGGAGGCCGCGAAGTTCGAGACCTCGATGCACCGCTACGTGCTGGTGTCCGAGCCGGGCTTCGGCGTCGCCCTCGTGAACGACTCGATCCACGGCTTCGACACCACGCGCGACGCCGTCGACGGGCACGTCACCACGACCGTGCGGCTGTCGCTGCTGCGGGCACCGCGGTTCCCGGACCCCGAGACCGACCAGGGCGTGCAGACGCACCGGTACGGCATCGTCATCGGCACCGACCAGCTCGGAGCCACGTCGGCCGGCGTGCGGATGAACGCGGGCGCGCGGACGATCACCGGGGCGCACGGCTTCGACCCGCTGGTGCAGGTGTCGGGCGACGTCGTGCTGTCGAGCGTGAAGCTCGCCGACGACCGGTCGGGCGACCTGGTCGTGCGCGTCTACGAGCCGTCCGGGCAGCGGGGGACCGGGGGCATCGCGGTGTCGGCCGATGAGGCGACCTTCGGTGCTGGCGCCGAGGTGACCCTGCTCGAGGAACCGCTCGGTGACGCGTCGTCCGACGCCGATGCGTCCTCGTTCGCCGTCGACGCCTACGAGGTCCGCACCTTCCGGTTCCCGCGCAACTGACCGACCGACTGACCGACTGACCGACCGCCCGTCCCACCCAAGGAGGAACCACATGAAGCAGTCCACGAAGTTCAGCATCGCGACCGCACTGGTCGCCATGCTCGCGGCACCACTGGTGCCCGCCGCAGCATCCGCGGCGCCCTCCTCGTCCGGATCCAGCCACGGGCACGGTGCGTCCCACGGCGGTGGGCACGGCCACGGTCATGGTCACGGTCACGGGCACCACGCTGCGCCCACCAAGTCGGGGCCGACGAGCATCGCCTACGTCGAGGTGAACAACGACGAACTCGCCAACGTCGGGCGGTACACGCTGGAGAACGGCGCGAACGCGTTCGACGTGGCGATCATCTTCGCCGCGAACATCAACTACGAGGACGGCAAGGCGGTCCTGTACAACAACGAGAACGTGCAGCGGACCCTCGACCAGGCCGCCACGCAGATCCGCCCGCTGCAGGCCAAGGGCATCAAGGTGACACTCTCGGTGCTCGGCAACCACCAGGGCGCCGGCCTGGCGAACTTCCCGACGAAGGCCGCAGCGCGGGACTTCGCGGCGCAGGTCTCCGCGACGGTGAAGAAGTACGGACTCGACGGCGTCGACCTGGACGACGAGTACTCGGACTACGGCGTGAACGGCACCCCGCAGCCGAACCAGCAGTCCATCGGCTGGCTCATCAGTGCCCTGCGTGCGGACATGCCGGGCAAGATCATCTCGTTCTACGACATCGGCCCGTCCTCCGATGCCCTGAAGACCGCGAGCCCGTCGATCGGCGGGAAGCTCGACTACGCCTGGAACCCGTACTACGGCACCTACACGGCGCCGACGATCCCGGGCCTGCCGAAGTCGAAGGTCTCCGCCGCCGCGGTCGACATCCAGAACACCCCGCAGGCGACGGCGGTGTCGCTCGCACAGCGCACGAAGGCCGACAAGTACGGCGTCTTCATGACGTACAACCTGCCGGGAGGCGACGAGTCCGCTTACGTCTCCTCCTTCACGAAGGTGCTGTACGGACAGGCCGCGTCGTACCGCTGACGCTCCCGTCCTGACGGCGACTCGCGCCCCGTGCTCCCCGGCTCCGGCCTGGAGGCACGGGGCGCGTCCGTCGTCCGGGTCCCGCTGGTCCGGGGGAGGCACCAGTTCCTCCTCGCGAATGACGGTTCCGGTTCGCAGACCCCGGCGATCGTGAACCGGAACCGTCATCCACCGAAGATGAATCCCGGCCCGGCGCGCTCGACGCCGCGGCCGTACGATCTCCGCATGGAGCTCGAGTTCCGCGGCGAGGTGATCGAGTGGCGCGGCCCGTCACCGTTCTTCTTCGTCGTCGTGCCACCGGACGCTGCCGAGGTCATCGCCGACCTCGCTCCGGTGCTCACCTACGGGTGGGGTGTGATCCCGGCACGCGTGACGATCGGCGCGGTGACGTGGACGACGTCGCTGTTCCCGAAGGACGGCGGGTACCTCGTGCCGTTGCGTGCGGCCGAGCGGAAGCGTGCCCGGGTGGAAATCGGCGACTCCCCGGAGATCACCCTCGAGTTCGCCGACCCCTGACGCGCGTGCACCGTGGGGTTCTGTGGAGGGGATGACGGGAATCGCTGTCGGCGGAGCGCCCGTGTTGTGGAGGGGATGACGGGAATCGAACCCGCGTAGCCAGTTTGGAAGACTGGGGCTCTACCATTGAGCTACATCCCCGCGCCTGCGCACCAGGCGCAGCCCGACCATCGTAGCGGACGAACGAGCACCGACATGCCGACGCGCGTCATCCCGAAGCCGGACGCCGGTGCCGAGCGCACCATCCGCTGGTCGCGGGTGGTCTCGTACGTGCTGGTGGTCCTCGCCGCAGCGGTGCTGTCCCTGCGTCCCGACCTGTTCGGTGACCCGCAGTCGCAACCCGCGCACGTACTGCTGCACGTCTGGCGGATCGTCGTCGGACTGTTGCTCGCGGTGGCTGCCCTCGGGGTCCAGGTGGCCGTCGGGATCCGGTGGCGGCGGGGTCTGCGACGCGCCGCGGAGGACGACTGAGCAACCCCCGGGAACAGCGCGCCGTCGGACCGCTAGACTCACCGGGGTCGCATGCGCCCCTCGGCGTGCGCGGCTGATCCCTGGCACGAAGCAACGGGGCGTAGCTCAGCTTGGTAGAGCGCCCGCTTTGGGAGCGGGAGGTCGCAGGTTCAAATCCTGTCGCCCCGACCAGGTCCTCCGAGCACCACCGACCACACGAACGTCAACCAACAGGAGAACATCCCTTGGCCACCAGCACCGTCGACAAGGTGAGCGACACCCGCGTCAAGCTCACCGTGAACGTGACGCCGGACGATCTCAAGCCGAGCATCGACCACGCCTACAAGCACATCGCCGAGCAGATCAACATCCCCGGCTTCCGCAAGGGCAAGGTCCCGCCGGCGATCGTCGACCAGCGCGTCGGCCGCGGCGAGGTCCTGAACCACGCCGTCGGTGACGCCATCGACAACTTCTACCGCCAGGCGGTCGAAGAGCAGGAGCTGCGCATCCTCGGCCGCGCCGAGGCCGACGTCGCCGAGCTGCCGAACGTCGCGGACTTCACCGGCGACCTCGTCCTCACCTTCGAGGTCGACGTCCGCCCCGAGTTCGACCTGCCGGACTACTCCTCGTACGAGCTCACCGTCGACGCCGTCGAGGTGTCGGACGACGAGATCGAAGAGGAGCTGCAGAACCTCCGCACCCGCTTCGGCACGCTCGTGACGGTCGACCGTCCGGCGAAGACCGGCGACTTCGCGCAGATCGACCTCACCGCCAGCATCGGCGACGACGAGGTCGACTCGGCCACCGGCGTCTCCTACGAGATCGGCTCCGGCGACCTGCTCGAGGGCATCGACGAGGCGCTCGAGTCCCTGACCGCCGGTGAGTCGACGACCTTCGAGTCGAAGCTCGTCGGTGGCGACCGCGAGGGCGAGACCGCTCAGATCGCCGTCACCGTCACCGCCGTCAAGGAGCGCGAGCTCCCCGAGGCCGACGACGAGTTCGCCCAGATCGCCAGCCAGTTCGACACCATCGACGAGCTCAAGGCCGACCTGAAGGAGCAGATCGCGAAGTCCAAGACCTTCGGTCAGGGCGCCGCGGCTCGCGACAAGCTCGTCGAGAAGCTCACCGAGGACGTCAACATCCCGATCTCGGAGCAGCTCATCGCCGACGAGGTGCACCGTCACCTCGAGCAGGAGAACCGCCTCGAGGACGAGGAGCACCGCAAGGAGGTCTCCGAGTCCAGCGAGACCGCCTTCCGCTCGCAGATCCTCCTCGACGCGATCGCCGAGAAGGAAGAGATCCAGGTCTCGCAGGAGGAACTGACCCAGTACCTCATCCAGGCCGCCGCGCAGTACGGCATGGAGCCGGCCGAGTTCATCAAGGTCATCGACCAGAACGGCCAGATCCCCGGCATGGTCGGCGAGGTCGCCCGCTCGAAGGCGGTCGCGACCGTCCTGTCCAAGGTGACCGTCAAGGACACCAACGGCGACGCCGTCGACCTGTCCGCCTTCACGGCGGGCGTCGCGCAGGAGCCGGCAGGGGACGCCGAGTAACGATCTCGACGCCACCAGTACGACAGACGGGAGGCGCGGTGCCAGCT
>Ga0308159_1001558_pt1 | contig 32077 bp, 30 predicted proteins | sample PhyCR1_FD_201040 | JGI IMG/M metagenome (GOLD analysis project Ga0308159, IMG submission 201040) | Phyllosphere microbial communities from UC Gill Tract Community Farm, Albany, California, United States - DLSLC.R1 | ecosystem: Host-associated > Plants > Phyllosphere > Unclassified | place: USA...
GCGCGCAAGGCTTCCCGGTGCTGGACCTGACCGATAACGAACTGGCCAAGCTGCACCTGCGGCACATGGTCGGCGGGCATTCGGAGCGGGTCAGCGATGAGGTGGTGTTGCGCTTTGAATTCCCTGAGCGGCCGGGCGCGCTGTTCAACTTCCTTAACAAGCTGGGCGGCAAGTGGAATATCTCGATGTTCCACTACCGCAATCATGGTGCGGCGGACGGGCGAGTGGTCGCGGGGCTGGTGGTGCCGGAGGATGAACGGCATCTGGTGCCGCAGGCGCTGGCGGAGATCGGTTACCCGTACTGGGACGAGACGAATAACCCGGCGTACAGACTGTTTTTGGGCTGAGAACACGATATCGTCGGCAGCGCTACGCACTTGTGGGAGGGAGCTTGCTCGCGATGCGTTGGGTCCGACACAGCGATGCTGTCAGGTCCGACGCATTCGCGAGCAAGCTCCCTCCCACGAAATCAGGGGGTAGCTTGAAGCGCGGTGGCGGCTTGAAAATAGCTACCGCCGGCGAGCGGAGCGCCGCCGGCCGTACTGCTACAGATTCAGGCTTACTGAGCCGGTGTCGTCGTCTCGGAAACCGGCGCCGGTTCTGCCAATGGAGCACTCACTTCGGGAGTCGCTGTCGGTGCAGGGGTCGGTGCCACTTCTGCAGGTGCCGCAGTCTCGGCTTTCAACGGCTCAGGCTCGGCAGGCGCCGGCACCGGCTCGCTGCTCTGTTCGTTTGAGGCGGCAGGCGTCGTGGTCGGCGTGGCTAACGGCGCAGGTACAGCAGCGGGTGCTACGGGTGCAGCCGCCGGTGCTTCAACAGGCTTCTGCTCAGTCAGCGCAGCGGCTTTAGCGGCAGGCGCCGGTTCCGGCATGCCCATATCAGCCTTGGGCTTTTCTACAATGTGCGCGGCTTTCTTCACCTCAGGCGGCAGGAAGTTTTCCACCAGGGCGAAGAAACGGTCGTAGAACTTGTCGGACGCCACGGTCTCACTGGCAACTTTGACCATCGAGTCATCCGTGGAGCCAATCGGCATCGACACAGAACCCAACACGCCCACTCCCAGACTCGCCGAGTTGTTCACCTTCTTCAGCGCGTAACGGTCCTGCAGAGCGTTGGCGAACATGGTGGCCTTGGTGTCCGAACTGCCATCAGCTGCGCAGACCACATTGAAGCTGATCTCCATGTGGGTCTCGCCAGTCTGCTGGAAGCTCTTGTGGCCGCTGATGATCTTCGGGTCGCTGCTGGTGATGATGTAGCCCTGACTCAGCAACGCACGGCGACCGGCTTCACAACTGGCGGCATCGGAAACCGGATAGCTGCGCGAGAACGTTCCTGCGTCATCGAAATTCTCGTGCTCGTAAATAGCCTGTTTCTTTGACGAGCAGCCTGCGGCGGCCAGCAGGGCCAATACCCAGCACGCGGTACGAAAGCTCAGTAATTTAGACATCAAACATCCCGGGAAAAAAGGTCGACTGAACAGTGGACCGGAGAAATCGCCGGTAGTCTGCAACAAGGCTCGCGTGGGATCAACGCAGAGTTTGAAAGGATGTCGATACATCGAGGATTTTCAAAGGATATCCACCGTCTCTAGGCCCACTGCGCGGCGGTATGGGAGCAACCGCCGCGCATTGACGCACCTTGGGTGAAATTCGCCGAATGGCATCGGCATTCGACTGACGGTCGTGTTTCCCGCCTCGCTTGGCTACCGCTTGAGGTGATCAGACCTCGCCGTGCTCCAGACGCACGCCAAGGAACTCCAGCGCTCGCCAGTAGCCGGGATAGGTCTTGCCGACGCAATCCGGGTCCTGAATACGAATACCAGAAACTTTCAGCCCAGCCAGCGCGAAGCACATGGCGATGCGGTGGTCGGAATGGGTGTCGATCAGCCCGTTGCTGTTGGTGCCGGCAAGGCCTGGGTCCGACGCCACCAGCAAATCGTCGCCCTCCACTGTCGCCAAACCTGAACGCACCTGATTCAGGCCGTCGTGCAATGCCTGAACCCGGTCACATTCCTTGACTCGCAGGTTGGCCAGGTCGACGAAGCGCACCGGCGTCTCATTGAATGCAGCCAGTACCGCCAACGTCGGGATGGCGTCCTGCATCTGCGAGCCGTTGATCACTGCAGGCATTTTCGGGAATTGCGCGATCACGTCCATGGCCTTGGAGTCGGGCTGGGTGAATGCTTTGGCGGCCACGCCCAGATCGATCTTGCCAGCGGTCAGCGCCTCGGCAGCCCACAGATAAGTGGCGGCGGAGGCATCGGGTTCGATCTGATAATCGCAGGCGGTGTAGCCAGTCGGCGACACACGCCACAGTGATTCATCCACCACCTCGACTTCGGCACCGAAAGCGCGCATACAGGCGATGGTCAGATCGATATAACCGCGGGCGCCGATTTCCTTGCCGGTCAGCGCGACTTCAATCGGCGCATCGCCACAGGCCGCAACCATCAACAACGCCGACACGTATTGGCTGGAGAGACCGCCGTCGATTTCGAAGCGAGTGGCCTTGATCGAACCGGTGCCGTGGATGATCACAGGCGGGCAACCGGTGGCGCTCTCGGCGTTCAGACCGCCTTTACGCAGGGACTCGAGCAACGGGCCAATGGGGCGCTTCTGCATGTAATGATCGCCGTCCAGCGTGACGCTGCCGTTGACCGTGCACACCGCTGCCGTCAGAAAACGTACTGCGGTGCCCGCATTCCCCAGAAACAGCGGGCCCTCGGGAATGGTGAGGCTGCCACTGCCGGTGACCACGAAGCTGGTGTCGTCCGGCTCGTCGACGGTCACGCCCATCTGCCGCAGCGCGTTGGACATATGCCGCGTGTCGTCGCTTTTCAGCGCGCCGCGCAGGTGGCTGGTGCCCTTGGCCAACGCCGCGAGCAGCAGCGCACGGTTAGTGATCGACTTCGAGCCAGGTGGTGCGACATGCCCTGTCAACGGCACACCCGGCGGGATCACAGTGATGGTTTGGTTCATGCCCATGGTCCAGCTCTCCAAATTCGAAATCAGCGCCGCTTTGACTAGCCGGCAATCATGGCATTTCTCGACACGATCTGCAGCAATGCGTTGCCACGCAGTCAGCCCGTTTCAAGTGCTGCTTTTGTGACGGCTGCGGTACTCGCGGCCGGCCTGCATCAACGCCCTCAAAGTGTCGGTATCGGGCTCGTACCCCAATACTTTCCGCGCCCTGGAGCAATCCACCACCAGCGAACCGCACAATTGCGTGTACATATCCCCTTTGCCCGCCAGTTTGAGCAACAGCGCCAGCAGCCCTTGCGGGACAGGGATCGACCATTGCCGTTTCTGCATGCCCTGGGCCAGTGCACCGAGCATCTGGTGCGTGGAAACATCACTGCCATCCGAAGCCAGAAACAACTGGCCCGCGGCATCGGGATGTTGCGCCGCCAGTGAGATCAACTGAGCGAGGTTGTCCCGCGAGACGATGCTTCTGGCGTTACGCACTGCGGCAAAGGGGCTGGGGATGCCTTTATTGACCACTTTCAACAAGGTTCTGAAATTGCCTGGCGCGTCGGCCCCGTACACCAGCGGAGGACGGATGATCACCAGTTGCATGTCGGCACTCCGAAGTAGCTCGCGCAGGCCCTCCTCCGCTTCCAGTTTCGAGCGGGCGTAGGCGGCGGCCGGGCTTGGGGTCGAGTCTTCGGTGAAGCGCTGCCCCACGCTCTCATTGCCATTGACGCCAATCGAGCTGATGAAGACGAAACGCCCGACACCGGCTTCCATGGCCAGGCGTGCCAGCTGCAGAGACGCGTCGCGGTTCACGCTGCGGAACAGATCAAGGGAATCGCCCCGGTCGCTCAGGACATGCGCCCTGCCCGCCAGATGCACGACACAGTCGACGGCTGCCAGACTCTCCCGGATCGCCGCTGCGTTGGCGAAATCCGCCACGCGATAATCGACGCCTGCGACGCCGCCTCCACTGCTTCTGGAAACGCCGATGACGGCGTGCCCCTGACTGATCAGCAGCTCGCAGAGCCGAGTACCAATAAATCCAGTGGCGCCTGTGACCAGTACCCGCATGACTCGAGACTCGCTATCCATTGATTGTCCGAATGATAAACGCAGCGCCCACGAAGGCGCGGACAACTTTTCGCAGGCACAAAAAAAAGCGACCCTTAGGTCGCTTTCTTTGTCGCTTCAAGGAGTTCAAGGGCCTTGAGGCTATGTATGGCGCAGCGGACGGGACTCGAACCCGCGACCCCCGGCGTGACAGGCCGGTATTCTAACCGACTGAACTACCGCTGCGTGTCGCACAGACTTTCATCTGTTTAACTCTGTTGAAACCGGCATCGAGTGCCTGCTTCGTATAACTCTGATTGATCGCCTGAAGCTTTCAATCTCAAACCGTGCTTTGAAAAACAAAGTCCGATCTGGAAAATATGGCGCAGCGGACGGGACTCGAACCCGCGACCCCCGGCGTGACAGGCCGGTATTCTAACCGACTGAACTACCGCTGCGCAGTTGTGGACTTGCGTCCTGCTGAATCTCAGTAACCTTCAGCGTGTATTCCAAACTTCGTAGTAGTAACTACTCAGCGCTCAACGATGGTGGGTGATGACGGGATCGAACCGCCGACATTCTGCTTGTAAGGCAGACGCTCTCCCGGCTGAGCTAATCACCCTTTGCTTCGCTGAGGCCGCGAAATTTACGCAGGTACCTAACCTAAGTCAATACCCTGCTTGAAGTTTTTTTCAAAAGCCTCAAAAAAGTGACATTGCCGGTCGCACGCCGAAAATGAAAAAGCGAGCCGTCAGGCTCGCTCTTGCATGCAGTGATTACTTGTAGCAGTACGGTTGCTCATTCATTCAACGTAAATCATTTTCTTGCTCATGCCGCCGTCGACGACGAATTCCTGTCCGGTCACGAACCCGGCATTCTTCGACAACAACCAGGCTACAGTCGCCGCGACGTCTTCCACTGTCCCTACCCTGCCCGCCGGATGCTGCGCATGATCGGCGTCGGACAAGGGTTCGGCACGACGCCGGGAAGGATCACGGGCATCGATCCAACCCGGGCTCACCGCATTGACCCGCACTTGCGGGCCAAGGCTGATGGCAAGGGCGTGGGTGAGCGCCAGCAGACCGCCCTTGCTCGCCGCGTAGGCCTCGGTATCCGGTTCAGATTGCCGGGCACGGGTCGAACTCAAATTGACGATGCTGCCACCGTGAGCGCGGAGATACGGCGCACAGTGCTTGGCCAGCAACATGGAACCGGTGAGGTTGACCGCCAGCAGCCGATTCCAGTGCGCCAGGTCCAGGCTCTCCAGAACGGTGTTGCGTGGTTCGGCAATTGCCGCGTTGCAGACCAGCGCATCGAGGCGGCCGAACATGCCCAGGATCTCGGCAACGCCTTTGGCCACCTGCTCCTCGCTGGAAACGTCCATGGCGATGAACGAAGCGTTTTCGCCCAGCACCTGCGTCACCGTGTCACCACGCTGGCGATCAACATCAGTCAGCACCACCTGCCAGCCCTCGGTGATCAGCCAGGCAGCAATGCCAAGACCAATACCCCGCGCCGCGCCAGTGACCAACGCCACACGACCGTTGTGCACACCGGCAGCTTCAACCACTAAGTCACTCACAGGCATCACTCACAGCGCAGCCAGACCACGCGCCAGATCGGCCTTGAGGTCTGCGACGTCTTCCAGACCCACGGCAACCCGGATCAGGCTGTCGCGAATACCGGCGGCTTCACGCTCCTGCGGCGACAGACGCCCGTGGGACGTAGTGCTCGGGTGAGTGATGGTGGTCTTGGTATCGCCCAGGTTGGCGGTGATCGAAATCAAACGGGTAGCGTCGATGAAGCGCCAGGCACCGTCTTTGCCGCCTTTGACTTCAAAGCTCACCACTGCGCCGAAGGCCTTCTGCTGACGCTTGGCCAGATCGTGCTGCGGATGGCTTTCGAGGCCGGCGTAGTGCACCTTCTCGATGCCGTCCTGCTGCTCCAGCCACTGCGCCAGTTCAAGAGCGCTCTGGCAATGGGCACGCATGCGGATGTTCAAGGTTTCAAGGCCCTTGAGGAACAGCCAGGCGTTGAACGGACTCAAGCTCGGCCCGGCAGTGCGCAGGAAACCGACGACTTCCTTCATCTGCTCGCTACGACCCACAACCACGCCCCCCATGGCGCGCCCCTGACCGTCGATGAACTTGGTCGCCGAATGCACGACCACGTCCGCGCCCATGCGCAAAGGCTGTTGCAACGCAGGAGTGCAGAAGCAGTTGTCGACCACCAGCATCGCGCCTTTGGCGTGAGCGATGTCGGCCAGCGCGGCAATGTCCACCAGCTCGGCCAACGGGTTAGACGGCGACTCGACGAACAACAGCTTGGTGTTGGGCTTGATCGCCGCGTCCCAACCGGACAGTTCAGCCAGCGGAACGTAATCGACCTGCACGCCAAAACGCTTGAAGTACTTCTCGAACAGGCTGATGGTCGAACCGAACACGCTTTTCGACACCAGCACGTGATCGCCGGCGCTGCACAGACTCATCACAGTTGCGAGGATCGCCGACATGCCCGTCGACGTCGCCACGGCCTGCTCGCCACCTTCCAGCGCGGCGATGCGCTCTTCGAAGGAGTGCACCGTGGGGTTGGTGTATCGCGAATAGACGTTGCCCGGCATGTCACCGGCGAACGTGGCGGCGGCGTCGGCTGCCGTGCGGAACACGTAGCTGGACGTGAAGAACAATGGATCGCTGTGTTCGCTCTCCGGCGTGCGGTGCTGACCAGCGCGTACGGCGAGGGTATCGAAACCCACGCCTTCCAGATCGCTGTCCAGTCGACCGGCATCCCATTGCTGAGTCATGCCGTCTACTCCTTGTCTGAATTAGTTGTTGTACAGATCGATGATCGCACTGACGGCCTGAGTCTTGACCTTGGAGGCGTCGTTACGCGCCTGCTCGATCTTGTTCAGATAATGCTCGTCGATGTCACCGGTCACGTACTTGCCGTCGAAGACCGAGCAATCGAAGTTATCGATCTTGATCTTCTTGCTACCGCTGACCGCCTCGATCAGGTCGCTCAGGTCCTGATAGACCAGCCAGTCGGCACCGATGAGGTCGGCCACGTCCTGAGTGGAACGGTTGTGAGCGATCAGCTCGTGAGCACTCGGCATGTCGATGCCGTAGACGTTAGGGAAGCGTACGGCCGGAGCCGCGGAGCAGAAATACACGTTCTTGGCGCCAGCTTCGCGGGCCATCTGGATGATCTGCTTGCAAGTGGTACCGCGCACGATGGAATCGTCGACCAGCATCACGTTCTTGCCGCGGAACTCGAGCTCGATGGCGTTGAGCTTCTGGCGTACGGATTTTTTCCGCGCAGCCTGGCCCGGCATGATGAAAGTACGGCCGATGTAACGGTTCTTGACGAAACCTTCGCGGAACTTGACGCCCAGGTGGTTCGCCAGCTCCAGAGCGGCAGTACGGCTGGTGTCGGGAATCGGGATGACGACGTCGATGTCGTGATCCGGACGCTCGCGCAGGATCTTGTCGGCCAGCTTCTCGCCCATGCGCAGGCGCGCCTTGTAGACAGAGATACCGTCGATGATCGAGTCCGGACGTGCCAGATAGACGTGTTCGAAGATGCACGGGGCGTACTTGGGGTTGGTGGCGCACTGGCGGGTGTGCAGCTTGCCGTCTTCGGTGATGTACACCGCTTCGCCCGGCGCCAGGTCGCGAATCAGGGTGAAACCCAGTACGTCCAGCGCGACGCTTTCCGAGGCGATCATGTACTCGACGCCTTCGTCGGTGTGACGCTGACCGAACACGATCGGGCGGATGGCATCCGGGTCGCGGAAACCGACGATACCGTAACCGGTGATCATCGCGACGACTGCGTAGCCACCGCGGCAGCGGTTATGCACGTCGGTCACTGCCGCGAAGATGTCTTCTTCGGTCGGCTGCAGCTTGCCGCGTACGGCCAGTTCGTGGGCGAAGACGTTGAGCAACACTTCCGAGTCGGAGTTGGTGTTGACGTGGCGCAGGTCGGATTCGTAAATCTCCTTGGCCAGTTGCTCGACGTTGGTCAGGTTGCCGTTGTGCGCCAGGGTGATGCCATACGGCGAGTTGACGTAGAACGGCTGGGCTTCGGCCGAAGTCGAGCTGCCCGCTGTTGGATAACGTACGTGACCGATGCCCATGTGGCCGACCAGACGCTGCATATGGCGTTGGTGGAACACATCACGAACCAGACCGTTGTCCTTGCGCAGGAACAACCGGCCGTCATGGCTGGTCACGATACCGGCAGCGTCCTGGCCGCGGTGCTGGAGGACGGTGAGCGCGTCATACAGCGCCTGATTGACGTTCGACTTGCCGACGATACCGACGATGCCACACATGCGACACAACCCCTACTTAGTGGAACTGGATTTACCGATCACATCCTGCGGCGTTATAGGCGGCAGGAGGTGATCCTTGAACGGGATATCAACGGGTACGCTGACTCCGCTGGCTAGCCACTTGCTGGACATCCCGAGAATCAGGTTTTTCGACCAGTCAGCGACCATGACAAATTGGGGAAGCAATCTGGACTGCTGCCACCATTGATCCTGTTGTACCGGGCCCAGGCTCAACAGCCCTACCGCTACTACAACCAGCAGGCCTCCGCGCGCAGCACCGAAGACCATGCCCAGAAAACGATCGGTCCCGGACAAGCCGGTGACGCGAATCAGTTCCCCGATAAGAAAGTTGACCATGGCGCCGACCAACAGGGTGGCGACAAAAAGAATGGTGCAGCCTGCAATCACGCGGGCCGAAGGTGTCTCGATGTAGTTGACCAGATACTGGGCCAGCGAACCGCCAAACATCCAGGCAACTGCACCTGCGATGATCCAGGTCAGCAAGGACAATGCTTCCTTGACGAAGCCGCGCTTGAGACTGATCAAAGCGGAGATGGCGACAATCGCAATGATCGCCCAGTCAACCGGAGTAAATGACACGTTGCAGCCTACAGACTGATGAGGCGGCGCATTTTAGCAGAGCGCTCGTCCGGCGGTAAGCAGGGATTGCGGGTGGGGACCAATTAAGGCGAACTATTGGACTTTGATGATGTTGAAAGGGGTGGCGAACGCCACCCTTCCCTTATTTACGCTCTGGCACGAAGCGTACGACGATACCCTTGAGCTTCTGTTGCTTGTCGAGCTGGTCGCGCAGGCGGTCGGCTTCGGCACGCTCGATCAGCGGCCCCACGAACACGCGGTTGACGCCATCCGAGGTACGGATATAAGCGTTGTAGCCCTGTGTGCGCAATGTTTTCTGCAAATTGTCGGCATTCGCCCGATTGGACAGGCTGGCGACTTGCACGGCCCATGTGACCGACAAACCGTTGGCATCGACCCGACTCGGATCAGCTGCCGGAGCGGCTGGCGCTGGTGCGGCCTGAGGGGCCGGAGCCGGTTTTGCCGGCGCGGGTGCCGGAGCGGCCTTGGCAGCCGGAACCGGCTTGGCAGGTGCTGGCGCGATCGGCATCGAAGGCGGCTGCTGATTGACCGTCGGCTGGCCGGGCTGCGCGAGCTCGTCGTCGGTCGGCACAGGCTCTTGCGGCAGCGGCTGCTGCTCGGGAACCGAGACGGGCTCGACCTTGATCTGGGGTGCGACTGGCGCTTGCGGGGCAGCAGGCGCATCCACCTGCACATGGCGTGCTTCGTCCTGACGCGAAAACAGCATCGGCAGGAAAATCACCGCGATGGCAATCAGCACCAGAGCGCCGACCATGCGTTGCTTGTACGCCTTATCCAGCAAAGCCATGTGTCACTTCCTCCGTGACGCGCCAGCAAGCCATTCCAGGGCCTCGGCTACGCAATAAAAAGACCCGAACAGAACGATTTCGTCATCTGCCGTCGCGTGCACACATTGCGCTTCGAGCGCCTGCGCGACACCGGGATAGGACGTCACTTGCGCGCCAAGGTTCTGTAGCGCCGTGGCAATCTCCTGCTCCGACCGACTGCGCGGCGTTGGCAACGGCGCCACCGCCCAACTGCTGAAGCAGCCGGTGAGTTCGCCCAGCACCCCGTTCAGATCCTTGTCGCTGAGCAGTCCGAACACTGCCAGACGCTTGCCAGGCACAGGGCGTTGATTCAGTCGCTGAGCCAGAAACACCGCAGCATGGGGGTTATGCCCCACGTCGAGCAAGACCTGCAGTTGCTTGCCCTGCCACTCGAACGTTCTCCGATCAAGCCGGCCGGTGACGCGCGTATTCCGCAAAGCCGCACGAATGGATGCGTCTTGCCAAGGCAAATCCATCAACAGATAGGCCTGCAGTGCCAGTGCGGCGTTCTGCATCGGCAGGTCCAGCAGCGGCAGGTCACGCAGTTCGACGCGCTGACCACCGGCGTCAGTGCCGAACCAGTTCCAGCTGTCTACGCCCACGGACAGGTCGAAATTACTGCCGCGCAGCGACAGCGGGCAGTTCAGCGCCTGAGCGCGTTCCAGCAGAGGCTGCGGCGGATCGAGGTCGCCACACAGCGCAGGACGGCCTTCGCGGAAAATACCGGCCTTTTCAAATGCAACCGACTCGCGGGTGTTGCCCAGCCACTCGGCATGATCGACGCCGATGCTGGTGACCAGCGCCATGTCAGCGTCGATCAGGTTCACGGCATCGAGACGCCCGCCCAGGCCGACTTCCAGCACCACAGCGTCCAGGGCTGCCTGCTCGAACAGCCAGAACGCTGCCAACGTGCCCATTTCGAAGTAGGTCAGCGAGATGTCGCCACGAGCCTTCTCGATGACATCGAAGGCCTGGCAAAGCTGCTCGTCGCTTGCCTCGACGCCCTGCAGCTGCACCCGCTCGTTATAGCGGACCAGGTGCGGCGAACTGTAGACGCCGACTTTCAGGCCTTGAGCCTGCAGCAACGAAGCGACGAAGGCGCAGGTCGAGCCTTTGCCATTGGTGCCCGTGACGGTGATGACGCGCGGTGCAGGACGGGTCAGGCCGATCTGCAGCGCTACCTGTTGCGACCGGTCCAGCCCCATGTCGATGGCAGACGGATGCAGTTGCTCCAGGTAGCTGAGCCAGTCGCTCAGAGAGCGTGCGGTCATATGTTCGCCGGAGCCGGTGGAACAACGATCGGCTCGAGTTTCGGCGCGACGAATTTAGGCGTCGGCAGGCCCATCATCTGGGCCAGCAGGTTACCCAGACGCTGACGCAGCTCCTGACGATGAATAATCATGTCGATGGCGCCATGGTCCAGCAGAAACTCACTGCGCTGGAAGCCTTCCGGCAGCTTTTCGCGAACGGTCTGCTCGATCACGCGTGGCCCGGCAAAACCGATCAGGGCTTTTGGCTCGGCGACGATGACGTCACCCAGCATCGCCAGGCTCGCCGACACGCCGCCGTACACCGGGTCGGTCAGCACGGAAATGAAAGGCAGGCCTTCTTCACGCAGACGCGCCAGCACAGCCGAGGTCTTGGCCATCTGCATCAGAGAGATCAAGGCTTCCTGCATGCGCGCGCCACCGGAAGCGGCGAAGCAGATCATCGGGCAACGGTTTTCCAGTGCGTAGTTGGCGGCCTGAACGAAACGCTCACCCACGATGGCGCCCATCGAACCGCCCATGAACGAGAATTCAAAGGCGCTGCACACCACCGGCATGCCCAGCAGGGTACCGCTCATGGAAATGAGAGCGTCTTTTTCGCCAGTCTGCTTCTGAGAAGCGGTCAGGCGGTCTTTGTACTTCTTGCTGTCGCGGAATTTCAGACGGTCGACCGGCTCGAGGTCAGCACCGATTTCCTGACGCCCTTCGACGTCCAGGAAAATGTTCAGGCGCGCGCGGGCACCGATACGCATGTGGTGATTGCATTTTGGACAGACGTCCAGGGTCTTTTCCAGCTCTGGCCGGTACAGCACCGCCTCGCAGGACGGGCACTTGTGCCAGAGGCCTTCAGGTACCGAGCTTTTTTTGACCTCGGAACGCATGATCGAAGGGATCAGTTTGTCTACCAACCAGTTGCTCATGCTTTCTTTCTCCAGTACCGGTGGCGAAAACGCAGTGGCGATCAATGCCACGCGCATGCCCTTAAGCTAATTTCATGTGCGGCGCCGCAAACTGTCGTACAACGATCGGCGCAAGGCCTGACCTGCTGAACCGACAACTCGTCGATCACCACCCTCAACTTCTTGTCGCGAGACGCACGTACGTCTTCGCCTGTTCAATTTTGGCCGCCCACAAACCGTGGTCGCAGGCTAGTGGACGGCGACCGCCTGTCAGCCGTCACATCGACGAACGCTGCCGCCTGAAAAAACACTCATGCTCCGTGCACCGCACTCATGAACGCGCGGATCTTGTCGTGATCCTTGAGACCCCTGGACTTTTCCACCCCGCCGCTGACATCCACTGCATAAGGCCGCACCTGTGCGATGGCCTGAGAGACATTAGCCGAAGTCAGCCCGCCAGCCAGAATGATCGGCTTGCTCAGGTGCTTTGGAATCAATGCCCAATCGAAAGTTTCGCCGGTGCCACCAGGCACGCCCGCAACAAAGGTGTCCAGCAGGATGCCGCTGGCTTTTTCATACAGTGCGCAACTGGCGGCGATGTCATCACCGGCCTGCACGCGCAGAGCCTTGATGTAGGGCCGTTGATAGCCTTCGCACTGCTCGGGGGTTTCGTCACCGTGAAACTGGATGAGGTCCAGTGGCACCACTTCCAGCAATGCCTTCAATGCTTCACGGTCGGCATTCACGAACAATCCGACCGTGCTTACGAACGGCGGCAGCTGAGCGATGATTGCCTGGGCCTGCTCGATGGTTACGGCGCGCGGGCTCTTGGGGTAGAACACGAAGCCAATGGCGTCGGCTCCCGCGTCGACGGCGGCCATCGCGTCTTCTATGCGGGTAATCCCGCAGATCTTGCTGCGAACGGCTGACATGTAGTGAAAACCTCAAGCCTTGCGAAAGTCCCGGATGGTAGCAAATGCTTATCCGGGCGTCAGCCGCCAAGTTCCGTGAAGCCTGTCAGAAAGTGCGGACCGATATAGCGCTCAGGCAGCGGAAACTCGTCGCGGTACTCGACCTGCACCAGATACAGGCCAAATGGATGGGCTGTTACGCCGCCCGTTCGACGGACTCGGCTTTCGAGCACTTCGCCGGCCCATTCGATCGGCCGCTCCCCCGCGCCGATGGTCATCAGCACGCCCGCGATATTACGCACCATGTGGTGCAGGAACGCATTGGCGCGGATGTCGATGACGATCATCTTGCCGTGCCGGGTGACGCGCAGGTGATGGAGCTGCTTGATCGGCGACTTGGCCTGACACTGCCCAGCACGGAACGCGCTGAAGTCGTGGGTCCCCACCAGATACTCGGCTGCCAGCGCCATGCGTTCGACGTCCAGCGGCCGGTGGTTCCAGGTGATTTCCTGACCCAGGTGCGCCGGGCGGATCTGATCGTTGTAGATCACATAACGATAGCGCCGGGCGATGGCTTTGAAGCGCGCATGAAAATGCGCTGGCATCTCTTTGGCCCAGGTCACACTGATGTCGTGGGGAAGATTGATGTTGGCGCCCATGGTCCAGGCTTTCATGGTGCGCACGGCCTGGGTGTCGAAATGCACCACCTGCCCACAGGCGTGCACGCCAGCATCGGTGCGGCCGGCGCACATCAGCGAAACCGGCGAGTCCGCCACTTTGGACAGGGCATTTTCCAAGGTTTCCTGAACCGTCAGTACGCCCGTGGACTGGCGCTGCCAGCCACTGTAGCGCGAACCTTTGTATTCCACGCCCAGTGCGATTCTGGAAAAACCTGCGGCGGCCATTTCGGCTGCCGCTGTCTCTGCCTCTGTGTCTGTAGTTGCCAAGAGCTGGAAGCCTGTCGATATGCGCAAGGGCGGCCATTATACGGATGGCGAAAAAAGACGCCATTGGTAGTGATCGGACACTCCCGATACAAAAAAACGACCGCCGAAGCGATCGTTTTCGATAGAGCAAAAACCCGATCAGGCGAGTCGCGAAAGCATCTCCCGAGCTTCGCTCTTCTGACCGTCATCCCCTTCGACCACGACTTCATCCAGAATGTCGCGCGCGCCGTCGGCATCGCCCATTTCGATATAGGCTCGGGCAAGATCGAGTTTGGTGGCCGCTTCGTCGGTGCCCGACAGGAAGTCGAACTCCGGCTCGTCGTCCGCCAACAAGGCGTCGTCCTCATTGAAGGTAGGCGCATCGTCAAACGGCCTGGCAATCGGCGGCTGCTCAAGCGTTTGCGACAAACGCTCCAACTCGGCGTTGACGTCGTCGATTTCGGACGCGAACGCGTCAGACGCCTGGTCGGTCTCCATTTCGTCGGCCAGGGACAGATCGAAATCGGCTGGCAGCTCAAGGTCATCTTCGGATGCAGGCTTGCTGGCGCCCAGGTCGGCCTTCTCGTCGAAGGCCGGCAGATCACCCAGTTCGTCTTCCATGCCGAGAAGATAGTCGTCTTCGGCCTTCAGGCCCGGCTGATCTTCTGCCAGGTTCAGGTCGAAATCCGCAAGATCGGTCGGCTCGGTATTCCCGGCCTCAGTCTGCTCGCGCAGAATCGCGTCGAAATCCAGGTCATCCGCAGTCGAGCCCCCGAATGGCGCGTCCAGATCCAGATCGCCGAGCCCGGTGTCCGCAACCGGCGCGCTGTGATCCTTCACCTCGGCAGGCGACGCCGCCTCCAGGTCATCCAGACTCAGGTCGAAGTCGTTATCGAAATCGTCAGGCGCTTCGGCGACAGGCTCGACCGCAGGCTGTGGCGCCGATTCGGGTTCTGCCTTATCGCTGAGCAGGTCTTCAACGTGCTTCGCGTCCATTTCCGCCGCCAGAGCCGCCGCTGCTGCGACACCCGCAGCTGCGGCAGCCGCGGCTGCCATGGCCGGAAAACGGCTCTTCAAGTGCTCGACTTCAGCGTGGTTTTTGCCCGTAGCCACCAACTGCCGCTCTTGAGCGACGAAACCGGCCTGATTGTCTTGTTGCGCGTAGATCTCCATAAGCTTGAGGCGCAGATCACTGCGCTGAGGCTCTTCCTTGATGGCCTCTTCCAGCAACGCCACTGCCTGATTATTACGGCCGTAGGCGATATGGATTTCAGCCTGCACGAGTACATCGGTCGGACGTTCGCGGGTCGGCTCAATGATGACGGCCGCCAGCGGTGCCTGCTTTACAGTGGACGGAGGAACCTCCAGACCCTCGAAACTGCTTTCAGGCATGTCCATGTCAGACGCAAAATCGGATTCTTCCGACAATGCGCGGGCCATCTCGCGATGCCTTTCTGCTTCAAGAATTGCATTACGCCGACGCACCAACAGCAACACCAGCAACAGCAGCACGAGCAGCGCACCACCGCCAATCAAGCCCATGAGCGCGGGGCTCGCAAGAATTTTGTCCAGCGCGCTCTGGTTATCGGCGCCGTTGGCCGCATCCGGCGGCGTGACCGCCAGCGGCTGGTCGGGAGTTGCACCGGTGACCTTGGCGCCATCGACCGGCAGCGCGTCTTCCGGGGCGATTTCATTCGGCGGCTTGCCAGCAGCGTCCGGCGCGGCAGGCGGCGGCACGATCTCGGCAGGCATCGCCGGGTTTGCGGCATTGTTCGGATTGGTCACGCTGTTCGGGCTGACCGTACTGTTCGGGTCTGCCGCGGGTGGCGGCACGACCGCGCCGGCAGCTTGCATCTTCGCCAACTGGTCGTTCTTCAGCTGAATCAGGCGGTTGAGCTTGTCGACCTGACTTTGCAGATCGCCCATCCGGCTTTTCAGCTCCTCGTTGTCACGACGGGTGCTGTCGAGACTTTCCTGCGCCACGGCGAGCTTGTTATTGAGCTCTGCATTGTCGCCCGCGGCGCCCTTTGCACCCGGCTTGGCGTTGGCGGCGACGAGACTGAGATTGTCCTTGGCGTCAATCTGCGCAGGCGCAGCACCGGCACGGTCACGGCGAGTCGCATCGACCTGACGCGCGCCGGTCGGCATGCGTCGGCCCTCACGCCAGGCGCGATTTTGCTCGGCGACCTCGGCCACGGCCCGCGGCTGCGGCGTAGCGCTCACCTCTTGCGGGGAAGGCAGGCGCAACACCTGGCCTTTTTTCAGCAAGTTGATGTTGCCGCCGATGAAAGCGTCCGGATTGAGCGCCTGAATGGCGAGCATCGTCTGCTGAACCGTACCGCCATTGCGCACGCGCTGGGCGATTTCCCACAAGGTGTCGTTGTTGGCGGTGGTGTATTCGGTGTACTTGGGTTCGGCGGGTGCCGCAGGCTTCGCCGCCTGGTCAACAGGCGCCGGGGTCTGCGCGGCCGGGGCTTGAGCAGGCGCAGTACCTGGAGCGGTAGATGGCAGTTGTGCTGCAGCCGCTGCCGCTTGCGGCGAGAATTTCGGCGGATCGAGCAACAGGCTGTACTCGCGCAGCACACGCCCGTTCGGCCAGAGCACCTGCACGAGGAATTTCACATAGGGGTCGCGAATCGGCTTGGTCGAGGTGATGCGCAGAACGCTTTTGCCGGCGGGATTGACCACGGGTGTAAACGTGAGGTCATCGAGAATCGCCATGCGCCCGACGCCAGCCTGGGCAAATTCGGCGGAAGTCGCCAAGCTCGGTACGACCTGCGCAGAGTTGAGATCCTGGACCTCGGTGAGTTCGATTTCAGCCAGCAACGGTTGGTTCAGGGTCGACTTGACGGTCAAACCGCCGAGGCCGAGCGCCTGGGCCATCCCGGATGACAGCGCCGAAGCCGCAGCAATCGCTAAAACCAGTTTACGAACCTGAACCATAGCCCATCCCTTGTTTAAAATTTCCCCGGCGACCGAGAAGATAAAGCCTGCTAGGGCGTAGGGCGTTTCGACACGCCGCAGCTAGAATGATTCTTTGAATTGTTGGCAAGTATCTTTTACGAAACATCTTTTATCAACAATTCAGCTACCTGCACAGCGTTCAACGCCGCGCCTTTGCGCACATTGTCCGACGTGACCCAGCAATTGAGTTCACAGGCGTCGTCGATCCCCGCGCGTAAACGTCCTACATAGACGGCGTCCTGTCCTACGGCGTCTCCGACCGGCGTCGGATAATCGCCAGCGTCCACCAGATCAATCCCGTCCGCCGTATCCAGCGCAGCATTGACCGCTGCCAGATCCACCGCAGAAGCTGTCTGCACCGACACGCTTAGGCTATCGCCAAAGAACACCGGGACTTGAATACAGGTCACGCCGACCTTGATTAAAGGCAGCGACAGCAACTCACGCAACTCGCTGACCAAACGTTTTTCCAGCGGCACGTGGCCTTGCGCGTCAGGCGTGCCCACCTGAGCGAGCAGGTTGAAGGCCATCTGGCGGTCAAACACGCGCGGTTCGAGTGGGCGCACGTTGAGCAACTCGGCAGTCTGTCGCGCCAACTCGGTCACGCCTTCTCGGCCCTGACTGGACACCGCCAGACACGCTGTCACGCTGATACGCTGAATATCCAGCAACGGGCGCAATGGGCCGAGCACCATCGCCAGCGCCGCGGCAACCGGGCTTGGGCACGCCACCTGATAAGGCTTGGGGAGATTCGACAGCAACGCCCCATTGACCTCAGGGATCACGTTCGGCGCCTGCTCGACCGGCAAACCGCCGGACAGGTCGATCACTGCACAGCCCGCCGCCGTCGCGCGCATGGCATAGCTGCGGGTCGCTGCCGGTCCGGCGGCAAAGAAAGCAATGTTCACCTTGCTGAAGTCGAAGGCATCGACTTCACGCACGCGCACGTTCTTGCCGCGATAAGGCACCGAGCTGCCAGCGGATTCGGCGCTGGCCAACAGATGCAACTCACCCACGGGGAAGTCGCGCTCTTCAAGAATCTGGACGATGGTTTCGCCGACAGTACCGGTGGCGCCGATCACGGCGATATCAAAGGACTGGCTCATGCAAAAACCTCAGAAAAATCAGGGGGCGGCACTTTAACCGCGAGAGACAGGCCAGGCAATTGAACTGGCCTGATAGAAGCACGCACGGCTCGAGCCCGGTCAGGGTTCCAGGCCGATGGGAAAGAACTCGCCACCGCTCCAGACACCCAGCCAGCGTTGCCCGTCGACTTCACGGGACACCGCCAGATCGACCAGTTGATAGAAGACGTTGCGGTGAATCAGTGCTTCAAGGTTGGTGCGCACATGAACGTACGGCGCTGGCTCCTGAGTCTCAGGATCGATCGTTACCCTTAATGGGTGTTCGGGCCCAGCCTCGACCCCATCGTCTACGTTGGTGGTGAAGCGCAGCACTTGCGACTCACCTTCGCCCACCACCTCCAGCAACACCGCCACGAAGGGTGCGTCGTCGACCTTGATGCCAACCTTTTCAACCGGGGTGATCAGGAAATAATCGTCGCCGTCACGACGAATGATGGTGGAAAACAGACGCACCATCGGTTTGCGGCCAATCGGTGTGCCCAGATAGAACCAGGTACCGTCGCGGGCGATACGCATGTCGATATCGCCACAGAAATCCGGATTCCACAGGTGAACAGGCGGCAAACCCTTGCCGGTCTTGGGTATCTGCGCCAACAGATCGTTGGCTTTGCCCGGACCACTCATACGCTACTCCTCAGCGGGCTTCGACGCCCAACAGGCTACGAGCGTAATCCTCCATAGGCGGGCCTAGCAAATCCTCGGGCTTGGTATCGTGCAGTGTCAGCAAGCCGCCACGGCTGTGAATGCGCGCCGAATCGATGAGATAGCGGGTGCTGGTCTCGATCAGCATCAGTTGAATGACACCACTGTCGATGCCCAAACGATCCACAGCCTCCTGGTCAGACCATTCGTCAAAGTTGCCGATGCGATCGTCAGCCTTGGCGAAGCGGGTGTAGAGCAAGTAGTGCGCGCCAGCCGCTCGTGCCTCGTTCATGGCGTCGTCCAGCCCTTCCGGCGCACGCGCGCGGCGGACCATCGGGAAGTACTCGATGAAACCGTTGAATGCCTCTTCGGCGACCACATTGGGGCGAGGATAGGCGCCGCCCGGCGGAGCGAAAGCACCTTGGGCGATATAGATGAACGAGTCCGGCTGCAGACGGAAATTATTGATGCGACGCGTCGAGCTGTGGTCCAGCAGGCCCGCATCGCTGAGCTCGTCATGAGCACCCTGTGCCAGATCGCTGACGTGCATGCAGCCACTCAATGCCAACAACGTCAGCAGTAAAACCAGGCTACGCATTACTTCCTCCAAAGTCCGGCGACGGAAAACCGGCGAATGGCCGGGTAATGCAGCTTTTGCGCCATGTTCGAGGAAGCGCCGTCCGGCATCAGCCGCCGATGATCTTCATGACCGTCGCGCCGCCGGAAAACGCCACGGTCTGCTTGTCATTCAGCGCCTTGATCAACAAACGCTGCAATGCCGGCAGCGCCTGATGCCGGGGCTTGTCGAAAAGATCGCCGACGTAATGCCGATTGCTGGAAGACAGACAGCCGTGTAGCCATCCGGTGGAAGACAAACGCAATCGCGAGCAGGTGCGGCAGAACGGCACGCTTTCGTTGGCGATCACCCCGAAGTGGCCTTCGCCGGGAATCCGGTAGCGCACTGCTGTGGCGTCCACGGGGGCATCGGCCTGCAGATATTCGTAGCGCTCGCCTATCAGCGACAGCAGTTGGGCCAGGCTGACAAATTGCTGAAGGAACCCGTTCTGATCGCTGGCCAGATGTCCCATGCGCATCAGCTCGATGAAACGCAGTTCGTATCCTCGCTCCAGGCAGTAGTTCAGCAGTGGCATGGCCTGATCCAGGTTTTGCCCGCGCAGCGGCACCATGTTCACCTTTATCCGGATTCCCGCCGCCCTCGCCTGCTCCATGCCGTCGAGCACGGTCTGCAGATCGCCGCCACGGGCGATGGCGCGGAAGGCAGCGGGATCAAGGGTATCGAGCGAGACATTGATTCGGCTTATGCCGGCTTCCAGGAGAATCGGCAATTTGCGCGTAAGCAACTGGCCATTGGTCGTCAGGCTGATATCGCTCAAGCCCATCCGCCCCACCTCGCCCATGAAGCGCTCCAGCCGGGGGCTGATCAGAGGCTCGCCACCTGTAATACGCAGACGCTCGATCCCTGCTGCCTCAATCAGGAACTCCACGCCGCGCGCCATTGCCTCAGCCGACAATTCATTCTGCGCAGCCACCAGCCGCTTGCCGTCGGGCACGCAGTAGGTACAGGCGTAATTGCACGCAGACGTCAGACTGATCCGCAGGTTGCGGAAACGTCGGCCCTGGCGATCAACGATCATGGGAAGCTCCGGGAATGATGCAGCGCGGCAAAAGCTGACTCATAAATCAGATTTTGGCAAGCATCATTCCGGACAAAGAAAAGCAGCTCGCCCGGCAGACGCGTTTGCGCGCCTGCCGAACCGCTGAACAGCGCCCAAATGATCAGGCGCCGACGATTTCCGGCTTGAGGTCATGGCCGGAGTCGGGGTCGCGCTTGCGCTTGTTGCCCATACGCACACCGATATCCATCAGGAACTGGAAGAACCCTTCCTGATCTTCCAGCACATTGCTCCAGAACGGCGAGTGATAAAGCGCCACGGCGCCATGCACCAGCGCCCAGGCCGCGCAGTAATGGAAGTACGGCGGCACGTCTTCGAGCTTGCCTTCAGAGATGCGGCCCTTGATCAGCAGCGTCAGGTGTTCGAAGTTCGAGGCACGGATCTTGTGCAGTTGCTCGACCAACTCGGGCACTTGATTGCCCTTGACCACTTTCTCTTCGAGCCGGTCGAACAGGCGATAACGCTGCGGATCGCGCATGCGGAATTCGAAGTAGGCGCGCGAAAGCGCTTCCTTGTCCTTGTCGACATCGGCAGAGTGCAGCAGCTCGTTCAAATCGCGCTCGTAGTCGAGCATCAGGCGCAGGTAGATCTCCGCCTTCGACTTGAAGTGCTTGTAGATGGTGCCTTTGCCAATACCCACGGCATCAGCAATCATCTCGACGGTGACACTGTCTTCACCCTGTTCGAGAAACAGCTTTAGCGCGGTATCGAGAATTTCCTGCTCACGGCGCCGAAACTCACGGACCTTACGAGGTTCTTTCTGCATAGGAGGGGGCTGTGGGTTCAAAATCGAAGCCGCACATTATGCCTAACTTGCAGCAAATTGCACGGATCATCCGACCATGTATACGTTTCATGACGAATTCGCCCAAGCCCGGGATTTGCGTTATCTCAACCATGCAGCAGTCGGTCCCTGGCCCAAACGCACGGCAGCTGCGGTGCAAAAATTCGCTGAAGAGAACGTTCTACTGGGGGCGCGGGACTATCCAGACTGGATGAAGGTCGAGCAGCGGCTTCGTGAACGCCTTGCCCGGGCTTTGAACGCACTGTCGACCGACGACATCGCGCTGGTCAAAAACACTTCGGAAGCCCTGTCATTTGTCGCTTTTGGCCTCGACTGGAAAGCGGGCGACAACGTGATCATCAGCGACGAGGAATTCCCGTCCAACCGCGTCGTCTGGGAAGCGCTGAAACCTCAAGGCGTGGAGGTTATTCAGGTCAGCTTGCAGGGCGCTGATCCTGAGGGCGCGTTACTGGCAGCCTGTGGACCGCGCACGCGCCTGCTCTCCATAAGCTCGGTCCAGTTCGCCACCGGAACGCGCGTTGACATTGAGCGACTCGGGCAAGGGCTGAAACAGCGCGGCGTGCTGTTTTGCGTCGACGCGATTCAACATATCGGCGCCCTGCCTTTCGACGTGCAGGCGAGCCAATGCGATTTCGCCATGGCCGATGGTCACAAATGGATGTGCAGTCCGGAAGGTCTCGGGGTGTTCTACTGCCGCGCCGAGCTGCGGCCACAACTGCAATTGCATGAGTTCGGCTGGCACATGCTCGAACATTCAGGGGATTACCAGCGCGATCAATGGCAACCCGCCGCCAGCGCTCAGCGATTCGAGTGCGGCAGCCCGAACACGCTTGGCGTGATGGCACTCGATGCGAGCCTGTCGCTGCTGGAAGAAGTGGGCATTGATCAGATCGGCAAAGCCGTTACCGATCGAGTGATGTGGCTGGAGGAAGGGTTGAGCACAATCGATGGCGTGCGCTTGCACTCCACACGGACCGCCGAAAGGCGCTCGGGCATTCTGACATTCAGTCTGGACCACAAACCCACAGCCGACGTCTGGCAACAACTTATGCGCAATCAGGTGGTGTGCCTGCCGCGCGGGCCCGGGATAAGATTTTCGCCGCATTTCTATACGCAGTCGCGGGTGATCGAAGAAACTCTTGCCATAGTGAAGCGCATTGCCATGCATTGAGGTATCAGCAGCGGTCTGATATTCCAAAACTGTTTAAAAAACGTACAACCTTGCGCTGGACGCCTGTGGATTATGACCAATACTTAAATTCGCTGATGCGGCATCTCCCCCAAGTGCTGGCATCGGTAAAGGCACCCATGGATAGCGTGTCTTTGTTTTACTCCTAATGGTCTTAACCCGGATTCACCCCCCAGAACCCGGGTTTTTTTTGCCTGCGATTTATGCCCCTCAGGCAGCGGACTTGACTCGCGCCAGTGGGAACAGGCGCTTGAAGTTCTCACTGGTCTGCTCGGCAAAGCGCTCATAGCTTTCACCGCGCAACATCGCCAGAAACTCTGCCACTTCGCGCACGTATTGCGGAAGGTTCGGCTTGCCGCGATAGGGAATTGGTGCCAGGTATGGCGAATCGGTTTCCACCAGCAGCCGGTCAGCTGGCACCTTGCTTGCCACATCACGCAAGGCGTCGGCGTTGCGGAAGGTCACGATTCCGGACAGCGAGATGTAGAAACCCAGGTCCAGTGCAGCCCTGGCCATGTCCCAGTCCTCGGTAAAGCAGTGCAGAACACCGGCCTGCGGCAGAGCTGCTTCGCGCAAAAGCTGCAGCGTGTCCGCCCGTGCGCCACGGGTATGTACGATTACCGGTTGGCCAGTGACGTTGGCGGCTTGCAGGTGCAAACGGAACGACGCTTGCTGCAACTCGGCAGCTTCTGGCTCGTAGTGGTAATCCAGACCGGTTTCACCGATAGCAACTACACGCGGGTGATTAAGCTCGTTGAGCAGCCACTCCATCGCAGGCTCTTCACCGGGCTTGAGGTCCAGCGGGTGAATGCCCACCGAACAATCGACATCGTCATAACGCTCGGCCAGCGCCTTGACCGCACCGGCATTGTCGGCGCTGACGCCGATGCAGAGGAAATGCCCCACACCCCGGGCGCGCGCTGCTTCCAATGCGTTATCCAGGGAGCCGGCGTGTTCGGTGAGATCGAGACGATCGAGGTGGCAATGGGAATCTACAAGCATGGGATCGCAGCAACTTACATCGTATGGGTAGGACGGTCGGACTTCAGGGCTCCGGCCAGATAGTTTTCGATCATGTTGCGGGCGGTGTTGTCGCCGTCATTGAACTGCACGCCGACGCCCGCCGCGCGATTGCCTTGGGCGCCTTTCGGAGTGATCCAGGTCACCTTGCCCGCAACCGGGATCTTTTCGGGCTCATCCATCAGATTGAGCAGCATGAACACCTCGTCGCCCAGCTTGTAACTTTTGCTGGTGGGGATGAACAGCCCGCCATTCTTGATGAACGGCATGTAGGCGGCATACAGGACAGACTTGTCCTTGATGGTCAGGGACAGGATGCCGTTACGTGGACCCGGGCTCAGTGGCACGCTCATCTCAACTTCCTCTGGCAATACTGATGTCATGCAGATGGCCAGTCTAACCCTGTCCGGTCAGGGATGCCCACTGCACCAATAACGCTTCGAGCAATAAAACGCGGTTCAGGTTCGCCTTCGACAGCACTTTCTGACGCTGCAACAGCACCCAGTCCTGCATGGCCAGCACTTTGGTCTGAGCCGATTTCTGAGCCAGATACTGCAACACTTTGCGCATATCAGCCAGACCGAGTCCGTTTTCGTCATCGGTCAACTGGTACCGCAGGATCAGGTTCGACCAGTCGCAGAACCAGTCGAACAGCAACAACAGCGGAATGTCTTTCCAGCCTTCGGCCAATTGCGTCGGTGACTGCTGGCCCTTGAGCAGTTTCTTGACCCCGTCCACCACCAATGCACGCTGCTCACGAACGCCTTGCGCCTGAAGCTTGACCGCAGCCAGCGGAGAGCCTGCGGCCAGGGTCAGCAACTCGACGCGCTCATCTTCAGTGCATTCAGGCAGGGCATCCGCAAGCCAGGCGACACTCATCGCCTCGCTCGGCAACGGGCAGGCCTGCTGCACGCAGCGGCTCTTGATCGTCGGCAGCAAACGGCTCGGCTGGTGGCTGACCAGCAGCAATACGGTGTTGCCCGACGGCTCCTCAAGGCTTTTCAGCAAGGCGTTGGCAGCGTTGATGTTCATCGACTCAACAGGCTCGATGAGCACCACTTTGCGCCCGCCCATCTGCGCGGTCTGCACCACGAAACTGACCAGATCGCGGACCTGATCGACCTTGATCGCCTTGTCCGCCTCCTCCGGCTCCAACACATAGTTGTCGGGGTGGCTGCCCGCCGTCAGCAGCGAACAGGACTTGCAATGCCCGCAGGATTCCAGCCCTTCCGGTCGCTGACAGAGCAGCAGATACATCAGGCGTTCTGCCAGCGCCCGCTTGCCAATACCCGCCGGCCCATGCAGCAGGTAGGCGTGAGCATGCTGGGTGCGACCGGCCAGTTGCTGCCAGAGCGCTTGCTGCCAGGGATAGGCCTCAGCCATGTTGACGTTCCGCGAGCAGCTTGAGCAGATCCGGCAGCAGCGTATCGAGGGAGGCCTGCACCTGATCCAGCGGCAAGGCCGCGTCCACCAGACGATAACGCTCACGTGCGGCAGCAGCGCGATCGAGATAGGTGCTGCGTACGGCTTCGAAAAACCCACGGCCTTCCTGTTCGAAACGGTCCAGACGCCCCCGCGCAGCGGCACGGGACAGACCGATTTCCACCGGCAGGTCGAATACCAGCGTCAGATCGGGACGCAGATCGCCTTGAACGAAATGTTCCAGCGCGCCAATGCGCTCGACCGACAGACCACGCCCACCGCCCTGATAGGCGTAGGTCGCATCGGTAAATCTGTCACACAGAACCACCGCGCCTCGCGCCAGCGCCGGGCGAATCACACCCGCCAGATGCTGAGCGCGGGCCGCGAACACCAGCAACAGCTCGGTATCGGCGTCCATTGCTTCGTCGCTGGGCGCCAGCAGCAGCTCGCGAATGCGCTCGGCCAGCGGCGTGCCGCCGGGCTCGCGGGTCAGCACGACGTCGATGCCATGACCGCGCAGACGCTCGGCCAGATACTCGCGATTGGTGCTCTTGCCCGCGCCTTCGGGACCTTCCAGGGTAATAAACAAACCAGTCACAGGCAGTCCTTAATCAGATTCATTGCGGGCTCGGCTCGCCTTTCTTTTCGGCGTCGTCAGGTACTTGCGGTGTCGTTTCCGGTACGGCGGCAGGCTGTTCAGGCGGCTTTTGCTCTGCAGCCTTCTCGTCAGGCACTACCGGCTCGGGCGGTGACTTTTCCGGACTTGTCGATTCTGGCGCAGTCTCGACGGCAGGCTTTTGCGCCGGCACAGGATCGACACCCGGTGTCGGCACAACAATCGGCGCCGGGCTGGAACGGTAGTCGGCACGGCGCTTGAGCTGGAATTCCTTCACCGCAGCGTTGTGGGCATCCAGATCCGCCGAGAACACATGACTGCCATCACCACGCGCCACGAAATACAGACTATTGCCCGGTACCGGATTCATGGCGGCATGAATGGCTTCGCGCCCCACCATGGCAATGGGCGTCGGTGGCAGGCCGGAGATCACATAAGTGTTGTAAGGCGTGGCTTCTTTCAGGAATGCGCGGGTGATCTTGCCGTTATACCGCTCGCCCAGACCATAGATGACGGTCGGATCGGTCTGCAACAACATCCCCAACTGCAAGCGACGCACGAAAACGCCGGCAATCTGCCCGCGCTCCTGCGGTACACCCGTCTCCTTCTCAACCAGCGAGGCCATGATCAGCGCCTGATACGGGTCAACGTACGGCACATCTGCGGCGCGCTTGTCCCACTCGTCCTGAAGGACTTCATCCAGGCGGTTGTAGGCCTGCTTGAGCAGCTCGGCATCGGTCATGCCTCGCACATAGCGATAGGTGTCAGGGAAGAAACGACCTTCAGGGAACACGTTGGGATGGCCCAGCTTCGCCATCACTTCACTGTCGCTCAGATTGCTCAGGGTCTGCTCAAGCTTTGCCTGCCTACCCAGTGCAGCGCGCACCTGGCGAAAGGTCCAGCCCTCCACCAGGGTCAGGCTGTATTGGACGACTTCGCCCTTTTCCCACAACGTCAGCAGAGATCGCGCATCCATGCCCGGCGTCATGCGGTACTCGCCACTGTGCAATGCCTGACCGGACAGATTGAACCGCCAGTAAAGCCTCAGCAGAAATGCGTCCTTGATCACGCCATCTGCCTCAAGGCGATTGAGCACCCCGGTAGGCGACGAGCCCGAGGGCACATCGAGAAGTTGTTCCTGAGTGAGATTGAGAGGTTGTTGCAGCGCGTTGTTCTGTTGCCAGAAGGCCAGACCCAGTAACAGCCCCGCCAGAACCACACCTGCTTCCAGCAAGACGAATAATTTTCGGATCACGAATCAGATATCCAGAAGCCCGCGAACAAGACTTTGCAGTTTACGGGTGACAGGCCCAACCGGCCAGTTCAGTCGCTCGAAGGCGCGCACCGGCCAGATGCCATAAACACTATTGCAGACGAATACTTCGTCGGCTTTTTGCAGGTCGGTCATTTGCAGGTCCAGCGCCCGGGCAGGCATGTTGCTCTGCTCGGCGATGGCCAGCAATTGCGCGCGCATGATGCCGGCGACGCCGCATCGCGTCAGATCCGGCGTCAGCAATACGCCGCCCTTGACCACAAACAGGTTGCTATAGACCCCTTCGACGACCCGGCCCGTAGTATCGCGCATCAGGCCTTCGGCATGCTCGGCATCATTCCACTCACCACGGGCAATGACTTGCTCCAGGCGATTAAGGTGCTTGAGACCGGCCAGCAACGGCTGCTCGGCAAGGCGGGTCTTGCAGGGAAAGAGACGAACGCCCTTTTCGGCATTCGCCAGAGGATAAGCAGGCAGCGGACTGCCTTGCAAAACGCGCCGAGGTTTGGCATCGACGGCGGGCGCATAACCGCGCAAGCCGTCACCACGGGTGACGATCAGTTTCATCACCCCCTCGCTCAGCTGCGCAGCGAATGCACGGCATTCGCTTTCAATCAGTTGCAGATCGAGGGCTATCGCCAGACGCCGACCACCCAGCGCGAGGCGCTGCATGTGCCGCTCGAACAGCAATGGCTGACCTGCCTTGACCAGAATGGTCTCGAACAGGCCATCGCCATAGGCCAAACCCCGATCCGCAACCGGCAGCGAGTCAGCAGGCGCACCATCGATCCAGCACAGCGTCATTCGGCGAACCGGCGAAACACCAGCGAACCGTTGGTCCCGCCGAAACCGAAGGAGTTGGACACCACAACGTCGATCGGCATATTGCGTGGCTCGTGAGGCACGAAGTCCAGATCGCAGCCCTCGCCCGGCTCATCGAGGTTGATGGTCGGAGGCGCTACCTGGCCGTTGATTGCCAGCACACTGAAGATGGCTTCGATCGCACCTGCCGCACCCAGCAAATGGCCGGTCATGGATTTGGTAGAGCTGACCGCCAGCTTGTAGGCGTGGTCGCCGAATACCGACTTGATCGCGTTGACTTCCGCCAGATCGCCCGCCGGGGTGGAGGTGCCGTGGGCGTTGATGTACTGAACCTGGTCGGGCGTAATCTTCGCGTCGCGCAGTGCATTGGTGATGCAGCGTGCCGCGCCTGCGCCATCTTCCGGTGGCGAGGTCATGTGGAATGCATCGCCGCTCATGCCGAAACCGATCAGCTCCGCGTAGATGGTCGCACCGCGGGCCTTGGCATGTTCCAGCTCTTCGAGGACCAGTGCGCCTGCGCCATCGGACAGTACGAAACCGTCACGGCCCTTGTCCCACGGGCGGCTGGCCCGGGTCGGTTCATCGTTGCGGGTCGACAGCGCACGGGATGCGCCGAAGCCGCCCATGCCCAGACCGCAGGCCGCCATTTCAGCGCCACCGGCGATCATCACGTCCGCTTCGTCATAGGCAATATTGCGTGCCGCCATGCCGATGCAATGGGTACTTGTGGTACAGGCCGTGGCGATGGCGTAGTTCGGCCCCTGTGCGCCCAGATGGATCGACAGGAAACCGGAAATCATGTTGATGATCGAACCCGGCACGAAGAACGGGGAGATCTTGCCCGGCCCCTGCTCATGCAGCAGACGGCTGGTGTTTTCGATGTTGGTCAGGCCACCGATACCCGAGCCCATGGCCACGCCGATGCGTTCACGGTTGGCGTCGGTAATTTCGATGCCAGCGTTGCGCACTGCCTGGAAGCTGGCTGCCAGACCGTACTGAATGAAGAGATCCAGACGACGCGCCTCTTTGGGCGACAGATAGTCTTCGACCTTGAATCCTCTGACCGAACCGCCAAAGCGGGTCGTGTAAGCCGAAAGGTCCGTGTGCTCGATAAGGCCAATGCCACTCTGGCCAGCCAGAATGCCCTGCCATGTGCTGGGCACATCGTTGCCCAATGGCGTCAGCATACCCATACCGGTGACCACGACGCGTCTACGCGACACAGGACTCTCCTTTTTTCTATTGACGAAACGCTGCCCTGTTTAAAGAAAAAACCGCACGCCTGAGGCAGTGCGGTTTTTCCAGGACAGCGAGCAACGATTACAAAATCTTACGCCTGGTGGGCAGTAACGTAATCGATAGCAGCTTGAACAGTGGTGATCTTCTCGGCTTCTTCGTCAGGGATTTCGGTCTCGAATTCCTCTTCCAGAGCCATCACCAGCTCAACGGTGTCAAGGGAGTCGGCACCCAGGTCTTCAACGAAAGAAGCGGTGTTGGTGACTTCTTCTGCCTTGACGCCAAGTTGTTCGGCAACGATTTTCTTGACGCGCTCTTCGATGGTGCTCATACCGTGTGTTAACTCCTAGTGGACAAATTCGGGCAGCTGGCCGATGGGTAAGTGTATAGAAGAGGTTTTGCGTATTTCAAGCTAAACGCAATCCCCGCTACGCCCATCGACCCTCAACCCCTTAATAGATTTCAGCTTTATAACGGATTTTAGACAGCCCGTATGACATTTTTTCGGTACGGGAAGTCACATGTACATGCCGCCGTTCACGGGGATTGTAGCCCCGGTAACGTAGCCTGCACCTTCCGAGGCAAGAAAAGCGACCACATGCGCAATCTCTTCAGCCTGCCCCAGTCGGCCCAGAGGAATCTGAGCCGTCAGGGAATCACGTTGTGCCTCTGGCAACTCGCGGGTCATATCGGTATCGATAAACCCTGGAGTGACCGAATTCACGGTCACTGCCCGCGAGCCGACTTCACGCGCCAGCGCGCGACTGAAACCTTCCAGACCCGCTTTCGCGGCGGCGTAGTTTACTTGACCTGCGTTGCCCATGGCACCCACCACAGAGCCGATGCTGATGATGCGGCCCCAACGGGCCTTGGTCATGCCGCGCAGAAGCCCCTTGGACAGGCGATACAGACTGTTCAGGTTGGTGTTGATGACGTCATGCCATTCGTCATCCTTCATGCGCATCATCAGATTGTCACGGGTGATACCGGCGTTGTTGACCAGAATCAATGGCGCGCCAACGCGTTCCTGAATCTGTGCCAGCACGGCACTGACCGACTCATCGCTACCGACATCCAGCGCGATGCCGAAGCCTTCGACGCCGTTTTCCTTGAAGTAGGCGGTGATCTTCTCGGCGCCGGATTCGGTCGTTGCAGTGCCCACCACAGTGGCGCCGTTACGACCCAATTCCAGGGCGATCGCCCGACCAATGCCACGGCTCGCACCGGTGACCAGTGCAACTTTACCCTGACTCATGCAGGTTCTCCTTATCAGGCCAGCGCCGCGAGAGTGGCGGCGAAGGCATCCGGGGTATTGAGGTTGTGGGTGTTCACGCCATCGGCGCAACGCTTGTTCAGACCCGCCAGTACTTTGCCCGGGCCACACTCGACCAGTTGCAGTGCGCCATTGGCAGCCAGCGCCTGGATCGACTCGACCCAGCGGACCGGCTTGTACAACTGTTGAAGCAAATCAGCTTTCAGCGTGCCCAGATCCGAAACCACACTGGCGCTGACATTCTGCACCAGAGGAATTTGCGGCGCCTGCCAGTCGATGGCGGCGATAGACTCAGCGAAACGCTCGGCAGCCGGACGCATCAGCTCGCAATGCGATGGCACACTGACCGGCAGCGGCAGCGCGCGCTTGGCACCCTTCGCCTTGCAGGCCTCTATGGCGCGCTCGACGGCGGCTTTGGCACCCGCAATAACGACCTGACCTGGCGAGTTGAAATTCACAGCGCTGACGACTTCACCCTGAGCCGCTTCGGCACAGGCTGCAATGACATCGGCATCTTCCAGACCCAGAATGGCCGCCATACCGCCCTGCCCCGCAGGCACGGCTTCCTGCATCAACTGGCCACGACGCTCGACCAGCTTGACCGCATCTGCCAGCGACAGGCTGCCAGCCGCGACCAACGCACTGTATTCACCCAGGCTGTGACCGGCAACGAAAGCCGGACGCACGCCACCTTCCGCCAGCCACAGACGCCACAAGGCGATCGAGGCGGTCAGAATGGCCGGCTGGGTTTTGTCGGTCTGGTTGAGGTTTTCTTCCGGACCTTGCTGGATCAATGCCCAGAGGTCATAGCCCAAAGCGTCGGAGGCTTCTTTGAACGTGTCCAGGATCAGTGGGTATCGCGCGCCCAACTCGGCGAGCATGCCGAGGGACTGCGAGCCCTGACCCGGAAAGACGAATGCGACGGAAGCAGACATTAACAAGCCCCTGATTATTGTCGTCGAAAGAACGTCCGGCCAGGCCGAACGCGAGGTAATTCAAAGTGTTGCGACTGGTCAGTTGGATGACCGAGCAGTCACAAGGGTCACATTCTAGCTCAAGACACCCTACAGGAGCTCTTCCAGACGGCCGTGCAAGCGCTCTGGCAGATTCTCCTGTATTTCGATCAGCGCACGCTGGATCGCGCTTTGAAAGCCTTGCACACCCGCCGAACCATGACTCTTGACCACGATGCCCTGCAAACCCAGAAAGCTTGCGCCATTGTGGCGGGCAGGCGCCAGATCAGCCTTGAGCCGCTTGAGCAATGGCATCGCCAACGTACCGATAGCGCGGGAAAGTACATTCTGGCGAAACAAGGTTTCGATTCGTTCGCCGATCATCGTCGCCAGCCCTTCGCTGGACTTGAGCAGGATATTCCCGACAAACCCATCGCAGACCACCACATCTGCCTCGCCGCGATACAGGCCATCGCCCTCGACGAACCCGATGTAGTTAAGCCCGGGCGCGGCTTGCAGCAGGCTGGAGGCAAGCTTGACCTGCTGGTTGCCCTTGATGTCTTCGGTGCCGACATTGAGCAGTGCGACCTTTGGCCGCGCCACACCCAACGCTTCAGCGGCAACCGACCCCATCACGGCAAACTGGTAGAGGTTTTCCGCACTGCAATCGACGTTCGCCCCCAGGTCCAGCAACTGACAGTAGCCGCGCTGGGTGGGAATTGCCGCCACCATCGCCGGGCGATCGATGCCCGGCAAGGTCTTGAGCACGAATCGCGACAGCGCCATCAACGCACCGGTATTGCCAGCGCTGACACAGGCTTGCGCCGAGCCGTCGGCCACGAGGCGCAATGCCACGCGCATCGACGAGTCCGGCTTGCCCCGCAGAGCGAGGGACGGCCGATCATCCATGGTGATGACTTCACTGGCGTTGACGACAAGCAGGCGCGAGCGATCGACACCGGAGTGGCGTGCGATGAGTTCTTCAAGAAGGGAGGCTTGACCGACGAGGGTCAGATGGAGCGAGGGTGTAGCGAGCAGGCAGGCAATGCTGGCCTGAACAATGCTGCGGGGACCGAAGTCCCCGCCCATTGCGTCGATCGCGATGACCGGAGCAGACAAGAAATTACTCGTCAGCGCCCTTGTCGATCACTTTACGGCCACGGTATACGCCTTCTGGCGATACGTGGTGACGCAGGTGAACTTCACCGGTGGTTTTTTCTACAGACAGAGTGCTAGC
>Ga0308159_1001560_pt1 | contig 31997 bp, 28 predicted proteins | sample PhyCR1_FD_201040 | JGI IMG/M metagenome (GOLD analysis project Ga0308159, IMG submission 201040) | Phyllosphere microbial communities from UC Gill Tract Community Farm, Albany, California, United States - DLSLC.R1 | ecosystem: Host-associated > Plants > Phyllosphere > Unclassified | place: USA...
AGGTCGAAGACCCGCTGCTGGGGCGCGATGACGACGATGCCCTCGACGTCGAGGTCGAGCAGGTGCCCGAGCCCCTCGCGGACGGCGGCATCGGTCGCCTCGGCGATGTTCGCCGTCGTGACCGAGTAGCCGCGGAGCATCGCGGCGTCCTCGATCGCCTGCAGCGCCACGGCGGGACCGTAGTGGGCGCGGCGGGCCGTCAGGACGCCGATCGTGTGGGTCCGGCTCGTGACCAGGGCGCGCGCGGCCCGGTTCGGCCGGTACTGCAGCTGCTCCATGGCCGCCAGGACCTTGTCGCGTGTCTCGGCCCGGATCGCGTCCGAGTTGTTCAGCACCCGCGAGACGGTCTGGTGCGAGACGCCCGCGATCCGTGCGACGTCACGGATGCTGGGCGAACGCGGTTGCTGTGTCCGCGATGACGCCATTGCTGCTCGTTTCCGCCCGGGTGTCGTGGCACATCGATGTGCACGTTCACATCCGGGCCAGATCATTATGCACGTCCAGCGGATCGGCGCCACCTGTGCGCCGATCCGCCGTCCGCTCAGAGCCAGTTGCGCTTGCGGAAGATCGCCCAGAGCACGCCCATCAGCAGGAGCATGCCGAGGATCGCGACCGGGTAGCCGTATTGCCAGTGCAGCTCGGGCATGTGGTCGAAGTTCATCCCGTAGACACCGGCGATCAGGCCGGGCGCGAACAGGATCGCCGCCCACGACGAGATCTTCTTGACCTCCTCGCCCTGGCGGTGTGCTGCCCGGGCGAGTTGCCGGCTCTCCTCACCCTGGGCCAGGCTCGCGCTGGTCATCCGGCGCATCGCCTCGTTCTGCTCCTGCGACACCAGGGTGGCGTGCAGGGTCAGGGCGTTCTCGAGCAGGGCGCGGAACGAGTCGACGCGCTCGGTGACGCGGAGTGCGTGGTCGTGCACGTTGCGGAGTCGGTGCTGCACGTCGTCGTCCACGCCGTACTTGTCCGCACCGCGGAGCAGCCCCGTGACCATCGCCGGCACCGGGGTGGTGGCCCGCTGGAACGCGAGGACCTCGCTGAGCAGCTGGTAGATGCGCTTCGAGACCCCCGGGTCGACCTGCCCGGCGAACAGCTGGTCCTCGATGGCGTCGATCTGCTCCTGCAGCACCTGGACGACGGGGCCGTAGCCGTCGACGACCTCGTCGAGCACGGCCGCGGTCACGGCCTCGGACCCCTTCGCCAGGAACTCCGGGTCCGCCTCGACCTGTGCGCGCAGCACCGCCAGGTCGGGTCGTGCGGCGTGCCGGACGCTCACCACGAAGTGGTCGCCGACGAACAGGTGCACCTCGCCGAACTCGACGGTGCCCTCGGACGGGTCGAACCAGGCCGGCCGGAGCACCAGGAACAGGGTGTCGCCGTAGCGCTCGAGCTTGGCGCGCTGGTGTCCCTTGCGGGCGTCCTCGACGGCGTTCTCGTGCAGGTCGAACTCGGTGGCGACGGCCTCGAGCTCGTGCGGGTCGGGCCGGAGCAGCCCGATCCACGTCAGGTCGCCACGAGCCGGGCGCGACAGGGTCGACGGAGACTCCACGCGGCGTCCCCGGACGTAGATCGCGTTGTCGATCAGTGCCATGTGCGTGCTCCTTCGGTGGGGAGCAGGCGGGCGCGATGGCGCCCCGGAGTCGATCCGGGGCGGGGCAGGGTCAGCGAGCGGGCGCGACGACCGACAGGGGCGGCCGGCCCGATCGAGGATGGTCACCCGACATCGCGCCTCACCTGCCCTTCTCGTCTCGTCGTGGCGGCGCCCAGAGCGCTGCCGACGGTCGAGCGTACGCCTGCGGCACGGGTCGGACAACCCGTGGCGGCAGGCGCAGGAGCGTCAGCGCGTGACGTGCAGCCCGGCGGTCTCGAGCTCGGCGAGCTGCCACCCGAGCCACGGGCTCCAGGCGAACGGCGCGCCGGCGACGGCCTGCCTGAGAGAGTCCTCGGACACCCATGCCCACTCGGCGACCTCGTCGTCCGCGGGAGCCGGAGTGTCGTCGGTCACGGCACGGAAGACAGGGCAGACCTCGTTCTCCACGATGCCCGAGGCGTCGACCGCGCGGTACCGGAACTCCGGCAGCACGACCTCGACGTCACGCACGGTGATGCCGAGCTCGCGGGAGGCCCGACGGCCGATGGCGTCCTCGAAGGACTCGTCCGGACCGGGATGGCCGCAGAAGGTGTTCGTCCACACCCCCGGCCAGGTCTTCTTCGACAGCGCTCGTCGGGTCACCAGGACGTCGCCGTCGGTGTTCCGGACGTGGCACGAGAAGGCCAGGTGCAGGGGCGTGTGGGCAGTGTGGACCGTGAACTTGTCCGCCGTGCCGATCGGGGTACGGTCGTCGGCCAGGAGCACCACGGATTCAGGGAAAGCGTTCATCTGAGTCGATAGGTTAGGCCAATGAGCGAGGAAGCGACCACCGTGCCGCACATCGACCTCGCGCTCGTCGACGACTGCCTCGAGCGCTTCTTCGCCGTGTCGTCGGCACGCGCCGAGCGCTACGGCCGACCGTCCGAAGAGCTGTGGCGCGTGCTCCGCAAGGCGAGCATGGGCGGCAAGCGCTTCCGGCCCCGCATGGTCATGACCGCGTACGCCGGCATGGGCGGAACCGACGTGCACGCAGCCGCCAACGTCGCCGCGGCCTACGAACTCCTGCACACCGCACTCGTGGTGCACGACGACGTCATCGACCGCGACTGGTCGCGCCGCGGGCAGCCGAACGTCGCCGGGTCCTTCCGCGACAACGGGACGACGGGCGGCCTGCCGCTGCCGACGGCCGAGCACCGGGGGATGAGTGCCGCCGTGATCGCCGGTGACCTGGCCCTCGCCGGTGCGCCCCGCTTCATCGAGGCCGCTGGCGTCGACGGCACCCGCCGCGAGCGGCTGCTCGAACTGCTCGACGAGGCCGTGTTCGCCAGCGCCGCCGGCGAGATGACCGACGTCGACCTGGCACTCGGCGTGATGCCGACCGTGGACGAGGTCCTGGCGATGGAACGGGCGAAGACGAGCGTCTACTCGTTCGAGGCGCCGCTGCAGTCCGGCGCCGTGCTGGCCGGCGCCGACGAGGAGATCGTCACCGCCCTCGGGGCCTTCGGTCGGGAGATCGGCATCGCCTACCAGATCGTCGACGACCTGCTCGGGGTGTTCGGCGACGAGACCATGACCGGCAAGACCGTGCTCGGCGACCTGCGCGAGGGCAAGCGCACGATGCTCATCGCCTACGCGGCGACCACGGACTGCTGGCCGGACCTCGAGCCGTACCTCGGCGACCCGGACCTGACCGAGGCCCGCGCCGACGAGGTCCGTGCGACCCTGGTCTCCTGCGGTGCACGCGGCGCCGCGGAAGCACGCGTCGCCGACCACACCGCACTCGCCCGGGCCGAGCTCGCCCGGCTGCCGTACGACCTCGCCGACCGCCTGGAGGCCCTCGTGACCGAACTCGTGGAGCGCGCCCGGTGACCCACAGCACCACCGCGGCGACCGGATCCCGTCCGGCTCGCCTCCAGCTCTACGACGCCACGGCCGAGGCCGCGTCGGGGGTCGTCATCGACCGGTACTCCACGTCGTTCGGCCTGGCGAGCCGCATGCTCGCCCGCGACACGCGCGAGCACATCCGGAACGTCTACGCGCTGGTCCGCGTCGCGGACGAGGTCGTCGACGGCCCCGCGACCGAGGCCGGGCTCGACCGCGAGCTCGCCCGCACGGTGCTCGACGAGCTCGAGGCCGACACGGAACGGGCCATCGCGCTCGGCTTCTCGGTGAACCCGGTCGTCCACGCCTTCGCCCGCACGGCCCGCGCCACCGGCTTCGGCGCTGAGGTCACCGCCCCGTTCTTCGCTTCGATGCGCATGGACCTCGACCGCACCGAGCACGACGACGCCTCGTTCGACGCGTACGTGTACGGCTCCGCCGAGGTCGTCGGCCTGATGTGCCTGCGCGCGTTCGTGTACCGCGCCGGTCGTCCGACGTTCGACCAGGCCGAACTCGTCGCCGGTGCACGTGCGCTCGGCGCCGCGTTCCAGAAGGTGAACTTCCTGCGTGACCTGCACGCCGACTTCGAGGTGCTCGGTCGCTCGTACTTCCCGGGCGTCGACATCCGGTCGTTCGACGAGGCCACGAAGCACCGCCTGGTCGCTGACGTGCAGGCCGACCTCGACCACGCAGCACGCACGATCCGGCTGCTGCCGGCCGACGCCCGCAACGCCGTCGGGCTCGCACACGCGCTCTTCCAGGAACTCAACGACCGACTCGCGCGCACCCCGGCGAGCCGTCTCGTCACGACGCGCGTGCGCGTCCCCAACCCGGTGAAGGTGCGCCTCGCGGCGCAGGTCCTCGCCGGACGCGCACCGCTCCGGTCGCGCGTCACCACCCACCGGCCGGGAGGCTCCTCATGACCCCGCCCCGCGCCTCCCGACCGACGACGGTCGCCACCACCACCCGGCGCAAGGTGCCCGCACGCCGCGCCGTCGTCATCGGCGGCGGCATCAGCGGCCTGGCGGCCGCCGCGCTGCTCGCACGCGACGGCTTCTCGGTGACGGTGCTCGAGCAGCGCACGCAGCTCGGCGGCCGTGCCGGTTCGTGGGAGCAGGACGGGTTCCGGTTCGACACCGGGCCGTCGTGGTACCTCATGCCCGAGGTCTTCGACCACTTCTTCCAGCTGCTGGGAACGTCGGCCGAGGCCGAACTCGACCTGGTGAAGCTCGACCCCGGCTACCGCGTCTACAGCGAGGGCCACGACGAGCCGATCGACCTGCGCGCCGACGCCGAGGCCAACATCGCGCTGTTCGAGTCCATCGAGCCCGGTGCCGGCGAGCGGATGCGGAAGTACCTCGCGTCGGCCGAGGACACCTACACGATGGCCGTGCGCCGGTTCCTCTACACGAGCTTCCAGGACCTCACGAAGCTCGCCGCACCCGACGTCCTGCGTCGTCTGCCCAAGCTCGCGCGCCTGCTGCTCGAGCCGCTCTCCACCTTCGCCGAGACCGCGGTGCGCGATCGTCGCCTGTGGCAGATCCTCGGCTACCCGGCGGTGTTCCTCGGCACGAGCCCGTACGCGGCGCCGAGCATGTACCACCTGATGAGCCACCTCGACCTGGCCGACGGCGTGCTCTACCCGAAGGGCGGCATCACCGAGGTGATCTCCGCCGTCGAGCGGGTTGCCCGTGCCGAGGGCGCGAAGATCATCGCCGGTGCGAAGGTCGAGCGGATCGTCGTCGAGGACGGCGTCGCCACCGGGGTCGTCCACCGCGACCGCGACGGCGTGCAGCACACGGCCCCCGCCGACCTCGTGGTCAGCGCTGCCGACATGCAGCACACCGAGATGCAGCTGCTCGAGCGTGAGCACCGCACCCACGGCGCCGACCACTGGAAGAAGCGCGACCCGGGCCCGAGCGCGGTGCTCGTGTACCTCGGCATCGACGGTCCGACGCCGGGCCTGCTGCACCACACCCTGATGTTCACCGCGGACTGGAAGGCGAACTTCGGCGCGATCTTCGGGGACGACCGGCACGTGCCGGACCCCGCCTCGATCTACGTCTGCGCCCCGTCCGAGACCGACCCGAGCGTCTCGCCGCCCGGCACCAGCAACCTGTTCATCCTGGTGCCCCTGCCCGCCGACCTGTCGATCGGCAAGGGCGGCATCGACGGTGCCGGTGACTACCAGGTCGAGCAGATCGCCGACCGTGCCATCGACGTGCTGGCCGAGCGCGCCGGGGTGCCGGACCTGCGCGACCGCATCCGGGTCCGTCGGACGATCGGGCCGCGCGACTTCGCCGACGACCTGAACGCCTGGAACGGCTCGATGCTCGGCCCGGCGCACACCCTGAAGCAGAGCGCGTTCTTCCGCGAGAAGAACGCGTCGAAGAAGGTCGAGGGGCTGTACTACGTCGGTGCCTCGACGATCCCGGGCATCGGTCTGCCGATGTGTCTGATCAGCGCCGAGGTCCTGCTCAAGCGCATCCACGGCGACCGGAGCACCGAGCCGCTGCCGACGCCCCTCGGGGCCCCGCGGGACCGGACCGAGACCGCCTGATGCCCGGGGTCTACCTCGCCGGCCTGGTGGTGTCCCTGGTCGGCATGACCGTGCTGGACGCCCGCTTCCGGCTGTTCTTCTGGCGGGCACCGTGGCGGGCGGCGGCCGTGATGGTCGTCGGCGTCGCGTTCTTCATGGTGTGGGACGTCGCCGGTGTCGCTGCCGGCATCTTCTTCATCGGGCCGCAGAACCTGCTCACCGGGGTGCTCCTGGCGCCCGAGGTCCCGCTCGAGGAACTCTTCTTCCTGCTGCTGCTCTGCTACTCGACGATGGACCTGGTCGGCTTCGTCCGGCCCCTGGTGCAGCGGGCGACCGATCGGCGGCGCGCGTGAACGGCACCGGGGCGTACGCGCTCCTGGCCCTGCCGTTCTTCGGCGTCACGGCCGTCGTGGCCGTGGTCGCAGGCGTCGTCGCCGCCCGCCGGGCCCGTGCGGCGGGTCGACGGCCCGCCGTCGGGCGCCGGGTCGCGGTGCTCACGTCCGTGATCGCGGGCGTCGCGCTGCTGGTGATGACGATGGTGTTCGACAACGTCATCGTCACGTTGCGGATCGTCGCCTACGACCCCTCGCTCATCAGCGGTGCGAAGATCGGTGCGATCCCGGTCGAGGACCTCGCCTACGCGATGTCCGCCATCGTGCTGCTGCCCAGCCTGTGGGTCCTGTTCGACCGGACCGGCGGACACGACCGGACGGACGCACGCGACCGGACCGGCGCGCGCCCCGTGCCCGACCCGACCCCAGCACCAGCACCAGCGGAGCCAGCACCAGCGGAGGACATGAAGTGAACGCCAGCACCGCCTCCAGGCCGTCGACCCTGCGCGCCCTGTTCGTGTCGTCGCGCCCGATCAGCTGGGTGAACACCGCCTACCCGTTCGGCGCCGCGTACCTGCTCGGCAGCGGGGTCGGTGTCGAGGGCGGCGGCGGGTTCTCGCTCGTCGCGTTCCTGGTCGGCGTCGTGTACTTCCTGGTGCCCTACAACCTGGCGATGTACGGAATCAACGACGTCTTCGACTACGAGTCCGACCTGCGCAACCCGCGCAAGGGCGGTGTCGAAGGGGCCCTGCTCGACAAGAGCGTCCACCGCACCACGCTGTGGGCCGTCGTCGTCACGAACGTCCCCTTCCTCGTCGCGCTCGTGGTGCTCGGCGCGGTCAGCGGCAACGGGCCGTGGTCGTGGCTCGTCCTGGCGATCAGCGTGTTCGCGGTCATCGCGTACTCGGCACCGGGGCTGCGGTTCAAGGAGAAGCCGTTCCTCGACTCGCTCACGTCGAGCACCCACTTCGTCTCGCCCGCGATCTACGGCCTCGCCCTGGCGGGCCCGCACTGGACCGGTGAGCTCGTCGCCGTGTGCATCGCGTTCTTCCTGTGGGGTGTGGCCTCGCACGCGTTCGGTGCCGTGCAGGACGTCCTGGCCGACCGTGCCGGTGGCATCGGCTCCGTCGCGACCGTGATCGGCGCCCGGGCCACCGTCCGCCTGGCCTTCGTCGCCTACCTGGTCGCCGGCGTCGCGCTGCTGTTCTCGGCGTTCCCCGGGCCGATCGCCGCGATCGTCGTCATCCCGTACGCGCTCAACGTGCTGCCGTGGTGGAACATCACCGACCAGGGCGCCGAGGCCGCGAACGCCGGGTGGAAGCGCTTCCTCTGGATCAACTACCTGGCGGGCTTCATCGTCACGATGGCACTCATCGCGTACGCCTTCACGCACTGACAGACTGGACGCACGCACCGCGGCGTCCGTGGTGCGTCACCAGTCACGACGGCAGTCACGAAGGAGTGCGCGCATGAGCGTCCGGATCATCCACGTCGGTCTCGGAGGGTGGGGCGGCAACTGGGCCCGCACCGCCATCCCAGAGGTGTCGGAAGTGCAGGTGGTCGGGATCGTCGACCCGTCGGCGCCGACGCTCGAGGCCGTGCGGACCGACCTCGGGCTCCCGGCCTCCGCGGCGTTCGGGTCCCTGACCGAGGCGCTCGCCGCGGTCGAGGCCGACGCCGTCGTCATCACCGCCCCGGCCGTGACGCACGTGCCGCTCGCGCTCGAGGCCCTCGACGCCGGCAAGCACGTCCTGGTCGAGAAGCCGTTCGCCAACACCACCGACGAGGCCGTCACCGCGGTCCGCCGCGCCGAGGAGCTCGGCCTGGTGCTGCAGGTCAGCCAGAACTACCGCTGGTACCCGGCACCGCGGGTCGTGCAGGAGATGCTCGAGGCGGACGTCGTCGGCGAGGTCTCCGCGATCAACGTCGACTTCCGGCAGTGGGACAACGACCAGCCCGCCGAGACGTACCCGCACTACCGGTTCCCGCACGCGATGATCAACGACATGGCGATCCACCACTTCGACCTGCTCCGGATGATCACCGGGCAAGAGGCCGTCCGGGTCTTCGCCAAGGCCAGCTACCCCGCGTACAGCAAGTACCAGGACGAAGCGGTCGCCTCGATGATCATCGAGCTCGACGGCGGCACGGTCGTCAACTACCGCGGCAGCTGGCTGAGCCGCGGCCCGCGCACCGCCTGGGCCGGCGAGTGGAGCATCGAGGGCGAGGACGGCGAGCTCTGGTTCACGAGCCGCGACGGTGAACCGAACGCGGTCGACGGCGACCGGGTCACCGTCCGCCGCACGCAGGACGACGTCGCCGAGCCGGTCGAGCTCCCCGTGCTCGCGCACACCGACCGCCAGGGCGGGCTGCAGGCGTTCGCCCGCTCGGTGCAGGGCGGCCCCGCCCCCGAGACGAGCGGTCGCGACAACCTGCGGAGCCTCGCACTGATGGAGGCCGCCGGCCGCTCCGCGGCGTCCGGCCTGCCCGAGGACGTCGTCGTCCCGTCCTGACCGCACCCACCCACGGCCTGGAGGCGAGGGGCGGGCCCGCACCGCGCCTCCAGTCCGGCTCTGGTCACGCCCACCGCGTCAAAGCGACAGTGGGTTGCGGAACGTTCGCGGCACACTGTCGCTTTCGTGAACCAGACCCGGTGCGGTCCGCCTGATCTGTCGCTCTCGCGTCAGGCGGCGCCGGCTGCCCGCCGCGCCTGCGCGACGGCCCGCCGCACACCGAGCGACCAGCCCGGCCCGTGGCCGGGCAGCACGTGCTTCGCCTCGGTGTCCGCGAGCCGGTCGAGCGACGCGACCGCCGTGTCGACGTCGGAAGTCGCCGCGGGTGCCACGATCCGCGGTCCGATCCCGCCCGTGTACGGGTCGAAGGTGACGAGCGCGTCCCCGGCGATCACGGCGTCGCGGTCGGCGAAGTGCAGCGCCACGTGGCCGTCGGTGTGTCCCGGGGTCTCGATGATCCACGGGTTGCCCGGCACGTCGGCGCGGTTCTCCATCGGTTCGGTGTCCGCGATGCCGTCGACCGCGACCGCACCGGCCAGCAGCATCCGACCCAGGGGGCGCAGACCACCCGGGTGGAGCGCGACGAACCCGAACCGGTTCGTCTGCGGCCGGTACGAGTACGGGTGCGCGGCGAGGTGCCGATCGCCCGGGTGGACGAACACGGGCGTGCCCCAGTCGCGGTGCATCCGCGCGGCGGTGCCGACGTGGTCGAAGTGCCCGTGCGTGAGCAGGAGCCCCTCGACCTGGTCGGGCGTGTAGCCCAGGTCGTGCACGGCGAGCTGCAGGTGCGGCCACGCGGCGGGCAACCCCGCGTCGACGACGAGCAACCGATCGCCGGTCTCGACGAGGTACGTGTTGGTGTGTGCGATCTCGAGGCGGTGGATCCCCTCGGCGGCGTCCCGGAAGAGCATGTGCGGCACGGTAGACGCGGCCTGCTGGGCACGATCCCGGGTGGGACGTGTACGAAATGGGGAATGGCCAAGGACAGTCTGCCCGAGCTCGAACTCGCCAACGTGCGCACCCGCGAGGGCATCACGGACACCGTGACGGAGCTGAAGCGACGCGCGGACCTGCCCGCCCGCACGCGGCTCGCGGTCGCCAAGACGAAGCAGCGGTGGCGCCGCGACCCCACGCCCCTGGTGGCGATGGGCATCACCGGGCTGACCGGTGTCGCGGCGATCGTCCTCGGCATCGCACTGCGGAACAAACCCGCGGGGCACCTGGCTCAGCCGCCGGCGAACTCGGCCTTCACGGCGCTGCTGCCGTTCGGCGCGCGTGGCGACGCCCCCTCGGCGAAGGAGCAGGCGCAGGCAGGTCGCAAGGGCCGGAAGGCGCGGGCCAAGGCGGCGGAGGAAGCCCTCGAGCGTGACCCGGCACACCGGGGCCGCGTGAAGCAGCAGGTCGGCATCGCCGCGGTGCAGCGACGCGCGAACAAGAACCGCAAGCAGGCGGTCAAGCGGTCGAAGGCGGCCGTGAAGGCGAGAGGCTAGTCCCATGGCGCACGAAGAGCAGAAGCCGGACCCGGACGACTCCCGGAAGCCCGACAACCCCACCGACCTCAAGAAGCCGACGCTCGTCTATACGCTGAAGAAGACGCTGCGCGAGTTCACGAGCGACCAGTGCACCGACCTGGCGGCGAGCCTGACGTACTACTCGGTGCTCGCGCTGTTCCCCGGGCTGCTGGCGGTCGTGTCGATCCTGGGCCTGGTGTCGGACCCGGCGAAGACCATCGACACCCTGCTCCAGGTCATCCGCAACATCGGCGGCGGTGACGTCGCGAACCTGCTCAAGGACCCGGTGAACGGCCTCGTCCGCTCGCCCGCCGCCCCCGTGACCTTCATCGTCGGTCTGCTCGGCGCGCTCTGGTCGGCCTCCGGGTACGTCGGCGCGTTCGGCCGTGCCATGAACCGGATCTACAACGTCCGCGAGGGCCGGCCGATCTGGAAGCTCCGCCCGACCATGCTCGGCGTGACGGTGACCACCGTCGTCCTGCTCGTGGTCGGCCTGTTGGTGCTGGTGAGCGGACCGCTCGCCCGCAGCTTCGGCGACGTCATCGGGCTCGGTGACGTGGCCGCGACCGTGCTGCTCATCGTGCAGTGGCCGATCCTGCTCCTCATCGCGATCATCGTCGTCGCGGTGCTCTACTACTGGTCGCCGAACGTCAAGCAGCCGAAGTTCCGGTGGGTCAGCGGCGGCTCGATCCTGGCGATCCTCATCTGGGTCATCGCGAGCGTCGGCTTCGGGTTCTACGTCGGGAACTTCTCGAACTACAACGCCACGTACGGCTCCCTGGGTGGGGTCATCGTGTTCCTGCTGTGGATCTGGATCACGAACAACGCCCTGCTCTTCGGTGCCGAGTTCGACGCCGAGATCGAGCGGGGTCGCGAGCTCCAGGCCGGCATCCGGGCGGAGGAGGACATCCAGCTCCCCGAGCGCGACACCCGCCAGATCGAGAAGCAGGACGAGCAGCGCGCGCAGGACGTGCTCGAGGGCATCCGCATCCGCCAGGGCGTCGACAACGACTGAGCGTCGCGTGGCTGGCCGGCGCTGAGGACTGACGGGCGCTCTCCGGGTCGGGACGCTACGGTGCGAGCGTGCCGTCCTTCCTCGAGGGGCTCCCGTTCCGGTGGCTCGTCCTCGCGCTCTTCGTGATCGTGTTCTGCCGTGCGCAGGCCACGTACTGGGTCGCGCGGCTCGCGGTGACGGGTGCGTCCCGATCGCGGTGGGGCGGCTGGCTGCGCTCGCCGGCGGTCCGTCGCGGTTCGGCGCTGCTCGACCGCTGGGGCCTGCCCGTCGTGACGGTGAGCTTCGTCGTGGTCGGCCTGCAGACGGTGATGAACGCCGCAGCGGGGCTGGCACGGGTCGCCTGGTGGCGGTACACGATCGCGATGGTGCCGGGGTGCGTGGCATGGGCGTTCCTGTACGCGACCGTCGGGCTCGCCGTGTTCTGGGCGGTCGTCGCGGCGCTCGCCGGCTCGCCGTGGGGCGTCGCGGCGCTCGTGGGCCTGGTGGTCGTCGCCGGCGTCGCGCTGACGGTCCTGCGTCGTCGCCGTGACCGCACAGGAGGCCCGGCCCGGCTTCCGTAGGCTGGCCTCCGTGACGACAGACCAGCTCCAGAACCGTCCGGTCGCCCTGGTGACCGGAGCCACCCGCGGCATCGGCCGCGCGATCGCCGCCGACCTCGGCCGCACCCACCACGTGCTCGTGGGCGGCCGGTCCACTGACGCCGTGGACGCCCTCGTCCAGGAGCTGCCGAGCGCGGCGCCGTTCGTCGGTGACCTGGGCGCGGGCGAGGTCCCGGCGCTGCCGGATCGGCTCGACGTGCTCGTGCACTCGGCCGGTGTCGAGCAGGGCACCACCGTCGCCGACACCCCGCGCGCGGTGTGGGAGCAGGTCTTCGCGACGAACGTGTTCGCGGTCGCCGAGCTCACCCGGCTGGCGCTGCCGGCACTGCGGGCGGCCCGGGGCATCGTCGTACCGATCAACAGCGGCTCCGGGTTCCACTCGGGCCCCGGCGGTGGCGTGTACGCGGCGTCGAAGTTCGCGCTGCGGGCCTTCGCCGACGCCCTGCGCGAAGAGGAGCGGGCGAACGGCGTGCGGGTGTCGAGCGTGCACCCGGGCCGGACCGACTCGGACATGCAGCGGCAGCTCGTGGCGAAGCTCGGGGAGTCCTACGACACCGACTACTACCTGGCGCCGGAGGACGTGGCCGCCGCGGTCCGCACCGTCGTCGACCTGCCCGAGCGCGGCACCGTCGAGTCGCTCGCGATCCGACCGACCCGACGGCGCTGACACGCTGATGCGCTGACGGGCGACGGCGCCGACTACCGACTACTGCAGCTCGATCCGTTCGTCGAGCTCGAGCCGTTCCAGGAACGTCTCGTCATGGCTCACCACGACGAGGGCTCCCCGGTAGGCCCGCAGCGCATCCACGAGCTGGTCGACGCTCGTCAGGTCGAGGTCGTTCGTCGGCTCGTCGAGCACGAGCAGCTGCGGTGGTGGGTCGGCGAGCACCAGGGCCGCCAGCGCCACGCGGAACCGCTCCCCGCCGGACAGGTCCCCGGCCGTGCGGTCGACGGTGTCCCCGCGCACCAGGAACTTCGCGAGCCGGTTGCGGACCTCGGCGACGGGCACATGCGGGGCGTCCCGGCGCACGTTGTCGAGCACCGTGACGGTGTCGTCCAGGCTGTCCTTCCGCTGCGGCAGGTACGCGATCCGGTCGACGTGGGCGACGGCCGTGGTCTCGGGCAGCGGGTGCTCCCGGGCCGCGGGGTCGCCGACGAGCTGTTCGAGCAGGGTGGACTTGCCCACGCCGTTGTCCCCGGTGACGGCGATCCGCTCCGGCCCCTGCACGATCACGTCCCGCCCGCGCACCGTGACGGTCGCGATCTGCCGTGACGCCGGGACGTCCGGGTCGGGCAGGGTCACGTGGATGGACTCGTCGTCGCGCAGCCGGAGTTCGGCTTCGCGCTTGGTGGCGAGTGCGGCGGCCTCATCGTCCGCGTACCCGACGCGCAGTCGACCGGCGGTCTCCTGCGCCTTCTTCCGCTGCTCGTTCGCCAGGATCTTCGGCATCGAGCGGCCCGCTTTCTCGCCGGCCTTCGCACGTCGGGCGATCTTCGTCTCCGCCTCGATGCGCTGCCGTTTCTCGGTGCGGTGTCGCTGTTCGGCGACCCGGACCTCGCGTTCAACGGCCGCCTGCTGCACGGCCAGGTGCTCCTCGAACGCGCTGAACGTCCCGCCGAACACGGTCATCGACCCGGCGCGGAGCTCGACGGTCTCGTCGACGTGCTCCAGGACTTCCCGGTCGTGGCTGACGAGCACGAGGTTGCCGCGCCAGTCGTCGACCAGGTCGAGGAGCAGCCCGCGGGCCCGGCGGTCCAGGTTGTTCGTCGGCTCGTCCAGGAACACGATCGGCCGAGCGCGCAACCGAACCCCGGCGACGGCGGCGAGCACCGACTGCCCGCCGGACAGCGTCGACACCGGCCGGTCGAGGTCGGTGCCGTCGAGCCCGACCCGGTCGAGCACCGCGGCGGCCCGTTCCTCCAGGTCCCAGTCGTCGCCGACTGCCTCGAGCTGTGCGGCCGTGGCGTCGCCGGCCAGGACGGCCCGGAGCGCGGTGAGCGTCGACCGGATGCCGAGCAGGTCGGCGACGGTGTCGTCCTCGCCTGCGTGGGCCCACGCCGCCGGTTCCTGATCGACGCGCCAGCGGCGATCAGGCCGTGCCGGTGGGGAGATGCGTTGCGGCAGGTGGTCGACGGGACCCGACGTCGCGATGCTGCCCGACGTGGGGTGGAGCTGGCCGGTCGCGAGCCGGACCAGCGTGGACTTGCCGGCCCAGTTCCTCCCGACCAGGCCGGTCCGGCCACGTCCGAAGGCGGCGGTGAGGTGGTCGAGCGCGACGGTGCCGTCGGGCCAGGCGAAGGTGACGTCGTGCAGGACGACGGACGGACTGGTGGGCATGGGGGTATCTCCCGGTGTCGATGCTGGGCGCACGACACCGAGGCCACCGCGGTGCGGTGGGGCGCACGATCACGGTGTCAGCGCGTGGGCTGAGCGTTACCGGTGATCGACAGCAATCCGTCTGCTTCCGTCGGGGGACCCCCGTGTCCGCCATCCGTTCCGCCGGTCGGTCTCCCGCCCCGGCGGCCCCGCGATGACGACGAGGTGACCTCCACGGTAATCCCGTGACACGGGCAGCCGCAAGGGATGACAGGCTGGGGGCATGCCGGAGAACCTGTTGCCGACCCCGTCGTCGAACCCCGAGACCCTGCTGCCCGCCGAGCCGGAGGTGACCGCCGCGATCGAGGCGGAGGCCCCCGTCGCCAGCGTGGTGGTGTCCTACCCGTCGTCGAGCCTGGCGTGGGCGCTGCTCGCCGACGAGGCGTGGGCGCGTGGCGCGACCCTCGAGTCCTACGCGTACGCCCGTGTCGGGTACCACCGTGGGCTCGATGCCCTGCGCAAGGCCGGCTGGCGCGGTGTGGGGCCGGTGCCGTGGTCGCACGAGCCGAACCGTGGCGTGCTGCGGGCGCTGTTCGCCCTGCGGCGCGCGGCCGAGGCGATCGAGGAGCCGGGCGAGGCCGAGCGCCTGACCGACTTCCTGAACGCGAGCGACCCCGAGGCCCTGCGCGCCCTGTCCGCCGGCGCGTAGGCGTCGCGCTCCGCACAACCAAAGTCACCTCGAACCGCGGCAACCCGTGGTTCGAAGGGACTTTGGTTGTGCGAGAGAGCGCCGAACGCCGCGCCGCCGACCCCGCCTAGCCCAGCAGCACGCTCCAACTGAACGCCTGCGGCCAGAGCTGGTGCTCCGGCAGCACGTCGAGCCCGCACGCCCGGCTGCCGAGCCCGTGCTGCGCGGCGTCGAGGTACAGGTACAGGTGGTCCGACGTCGGCAGCTCGTACGGGTGCTCGGCACGGTCGATCTGCTGCGCGGTCCACGGCGACAGGGTGAACCCCGCACGGTGCGACCCGACCGTCGTCACAGTGAACGGCCCGACCGCCAGCTCCCGCAGGTCGGGTCGGTGCCCGGTCTCCTGCGGCCGCGAGTACTCCACCCCGAGCGAGCGCACCGGAGCGGTGAACCGCCCGACACGGGCAGCGTGCGAGGAATCGGCGTACGACTCCAGCGGTCCGGTCCCGAACCAGGTCGCGTCCCCGTCCGCCAGCGATGCCGGCAGGTCGAACCGCACCCCGATCCGCGGCCACGTGACGTCCCACGCGCCGAACGGCACGGCGTCGGTCTGCAGCACGAGCCCGTCGGACGTCAGGGTCCAGCGGTGCGTGACCTCGAGGCCCCACCCGCTGTTCGCCGCCGCGACGCGGACGCGCTGCTCCAGACCGGAGTCGGTCCGTGACACCGACACCAGCCGGTGCGTCAGCCGGTCCAGCCCTCGGTCGCGCCAGCGCGACGCCGACGGGGGCGCGGTCGGGTCGCCGACCCCGTGCGTGAGCACCGGGTCCGCGGTCTCGTAGCCGCCTTGTGACGCCAGACTGTCGTTGTCCGTCGGTGCACGCCACAGCTCCAGGCGGGGCCCGGCGACCTCGTGGCCCTTCCAGGACACCAGGTCACCACGGGCGTTGAAGGTGCCGTCGCCCAGGTGGTCGCCGTCCCACCCCTGCCGGGAGGCCCGTGGTGCGTCCGCCGCGCGCGCCGCGACGAGCCGCTGGGTGCGTGCGACGACGTGGCCGGTGTCCGCCCACGCGGTCGGCCCCGCCAGTTCCACGGTCAGGTCGAGCCAGAGCTCGTCACCGGGCGCGAGTTCGGACGTGGCCGCGTCGAGCACCTCGGAGGGCACCGGGACCGTCGCCGACTCCCGAGCGGCGACGATGCCCGTGGACAGCCGACCCGAGGCCTCGACGACGCCGTTCCGCGACAGGGTCCAGCACAGCCGGAGCCCGGCGGTCGAGGCCGAGTGGTACCGGTTCTCGACCAGCACCGTGGTGTCCGAGACCGCGAGCCGGATCGGGGCGACGACGGCGGCGAACTCGGCGAGCCCCGGTGTCGGGGTGTCGTCGGGCAGCACCAGGCCGTCCATCACGAAGTTGCCGTCGTGCACGACCTCGCCGAAGTCCCCGCCGTAGGCGTAGTAGTCCTGGCCCGTGGGCGTCTTCGCGAGCAGGCCGTGGTCCCGCCACTCCCACACGAACCCGCCGTGCAGCCGTGGGTACCGGTCGACCAGGGCCTCGTACTCGGCGATCTGCCCCGGGCCGTTGCCCATCGCGTGCACGTACTCGCAGTGGATGAAGGGCCTCGACCGCTGCCGTGCCGCCTCGGCCGGGCCGCAGCCGAGCAGGGGCGTCGGGATGCCGCCGCCGATCGACTCGGTCTCCTGCAGCGTCGGGTACATCCGCGAGTAGACGTCCGTGTACTCGCCCGTGTAGTCGCCCTCGTAGTGCACGGGGCGCTCGGCGTCGCGGTCGTGCACCCACTGCGACATGGCCGCGAGGTTCCGACCGGTGCCGGACTCGTTGCCGAGCGACCACATCACGATCGATGCGTGGTTCTTGTCGCGCTCGACGGTGCGGGCGATGCGGTCCAGGTAGGCCTCGGCCCACGCCGGGTCGTCGGAGGGGTTGCCGACCCAGTCGGTGAACAGGAACCCGTGGGTCTCCAGGTCGCACTCCAGGATCACCCAGAACCCGAGCTCGTCGGCCAGGTCGAGCACGCGGGGGTGCGGCGGGTAGTGCGAGGTGCGGATGGCGTTGACGTTGTTCCGCTTCATCAGCGCCATGTCGGCGCGGGCGTGGTCCTCGTCGAACACCCGGCCGCGCACGGGGTGGGTCTCGTGCCGGTTCACACCGTGGAACACCACGCGCTCACCGTTCACCAGGAACCGGTCGCCCACGATCGACACGGTGCGGAACCCGAGCCGGAGCGAGACGGTCTCGCCACCGGCGGCACCGCCCGAGCCGCCCGCCGCCGAACCGGTCGACAGCGTCGCGTCGTACAGCTTCGGCAGCTCGGCGCTCCACGGCTCGACGCCCTCGACCTCGATCGGCGCGACGTCGTCCGCCGTGGCCCAGGTGACGTCGACGCCCAGGTCGGGCACCGCGAACCGTACCGGGAACACCGCGTCGAGCGTCGGGAACGTGATCGTGCCGGTGCCCGTCTCCGGGCGCCCTGACGCCGCGGTACCCGCCGAGGCAGCCGTGCCGAGCGTCGGCCGCCAGCCGGCCTGGACGAACACGTCGTCGATCGGCGCCGTGGGCCGGGCGAGCAGGGTGACGTCGCGGAAGATGCCGGGCAGCCACCACTGGTCCTGGTCCTCCAGGTAGGACGCCGCCGACCACTGGTGCACCCGGACCGCGAGCTCGTTCGCCCCCGGGCGCACCAGTTCGGTGACGTCGAACTCGGTCGCCAGGCGCGAGCCCGTCGACCACCCCGCGAGCGTCCCGTTCAGCCACACCCGGAAGTGCGACTCGACCCCGTCGAACCGCAGCAGCACCCGGCCGGCACCGTCGAACGACGACGGTAGCTCGAACGTGCGGCGGTGGTCACCGGTCGGGTTCTCCTCCGGCGGGTGCGGCGGGTCGATCGGGAACGGGTACTGCAGGTTCGTGTAGCTCGGTGCGCCGTGCCCGTGCAGCACCCAGTGCGACGGCACCGGGAGCTCGCCCCAGGCCGGGTCGTCGTCCTCCCCACCCTCGGTCGCGAAGTCCTCGGAGACCGAGGCGACGGGCGACCACCGGAACCGCCAGTCCCCGTTCAGCGACAGGGACGGGGCGTCGGTGTGCAGCCAGGCACGGGGTGCCAGCCGCGAGTCGGAGCCGGGTGCGGTGGACGAGAGTGCGGAGTGGGTCAACCCTTGACCGATCCTTCCGTGAGGCCTCCACGCCAGAAGCGCTGGAGGACGATGATGGCGATGACGAGCGGGATGACCGAGACGAGCACCCCGCCGGTGGTGAGCTGGTAGAACTCCGGCAGGCGGTCGACCTGCGAGCGCCAGTTGTTCAGACCCAGTGTTATCGGGTACAGCTTCTGGTCTGCCAGCATGATGAGCGGCAGGAAGAAGTTGTTCCAGATCCCGACCAGCTGGAACAGGAACACGGTGACGAGCGCCGGGGTCATCTGCCGGAGCACCACGGTGTGGAAGATCCGCAGCTCACCGGCACCGTCGATGCGTGCCTGTTCGAGCAGGGTGGTGTCCACCGATGCGGCGGCGTACACCCGGCACAGGAACAGCCCGAACGGCGACACCAGGCTCGGGATGAGCACGCTCCAGTACGTGTCGGTCAGGCCCATCGACGAGAACAGCAGGAACAGCGGCAGTGCCGTCGCGGTCCCCGGCACGAGCACGCCGCCGAGGATCGTGCCGAACACGAACTGGCGCCCCCGGAAGTCGTACTTCGCCAGCGCGTACCCGCCGGCCGCGGCGAAGTAGGTGGCCAGGACGGCACCCACGCCGGAGTACAGGATGCTGTTCGCGATCCACCGGACGAAGATGCCGCCGTCGTAGGTGAACACCTGCTGCAGGTTGCTCCAGAGCGCGAACTCGCCGCCGAACCAGAACCCGTTGGTCGAGAACAGCGCGCCCGTGGTCTTCGTCGCGGCGATGACGACCCAGTACAGCGGGACGATGAAGTACAGCGCGACGACGACGAGGATCCCCGTCACGACGATCTGCGAGCGCGGCGACCGGTCGAGCTTCCGTCGCTGGTGCGCCGAGATCGACGTGGTGTCGACCGGGACGGCGGTCTTCGCCGTGGCCGGCGCTTCGATGGCTTCGCTGGTCATCGGTCAGTCCCTTCGGTGGTCGCGACGCGACCGGCCTGGAGGCCCGGGTCGGCTTGGGTGGTGACCGTGCTGCCCGCCGCAGCGCGCGTCTGGAGCGCGGTGCGGGCCTCCCGGCCGTCGCGCCGTGCGCGCTTGCGTCGGTCGCGTTCGTCCTTGGGTGGTCGGTTCGTCAGCGCGAGGAACGTGAACGACAGGATGAACGCGGCCAGCGCGATGATGACCGCCTGCGCACTCGCGACGCCGTACTCGTTGAACGCGAACGCGTTCGTGTAGGCGGCGTAGTTCGGCGTGTACTCGGTGTCGATCGCCGGGGCGACCGTCGACAGGATCTGCGGCTCCGCGAAGAGCTGCAGGGTGCCGATGATCGAGAACACCGTCGTGAGCACCAGGGCCGGCGCGATGAGCGGGATCTGGATCCGCCACGCGACCTGGAACGCGTTCGCGCCGTCGACCTTGGCGGCCTCGTAGACCTCGCCGGGGATGGACTTCAGCTGCGCCACGATGATGAGCATGTTGTAGCCGGTGTAGGTCCACGTGACGATGTTCGCGATCGACCACAGCACACTGTTCGCGCCGAGGAAGTCCGGCTGCAGCCCCATCGACTGCAGCAGCGACACGATCGGCGACAGGCCGGGCACGTACAGGAATGACCACAGGATCGTGGCGATGACGCCGGGGACGCCGTAGGGCATGAAGTAGATCGCCCGGAAGAAGCCCGGCCAGCGGGCGCTCGCCGACTCGAGCAACAGCGCGAGGATCGTGCAGGCGATGATCATCACCGGGACCTGGACGATGCCGAACAGCAGCATGCGGCCGATCGAGGCGACGAACCCGCTGTCCTGCAGGGCGATCGCGTAGTTGTCGAACCCGGCGAACCGGCCGACGACGCCGTCCTCACCGAACAGGCCCTCGCGGTCGACGGTGGTGAACGACTGGAACAGGGCGCTGATGATCGGGATGACGAACGTCAGCAGGAACAGGGCCAGGAACGGGGCGAGCAGGATCCACGGAGCCCGCTTCTGCGCGCTCGTGGCCTTCGTGCTCGTGCGGAACGCGGGGGTGCCGCCGACCGGTCGACCGGTGGTCCGTGGGGTGGTGGTCTGCTGGGTCATCGTGCCGTCCTGACGCTGAGGCCCTTGTCCTTGAAGGACTGGACGATCTCCCGCTGGGCGAGCTCCACGGCGTCACTGAGCTTCAGGCCCGAGGTGAGCTTGCGGCGGAACTGGTTCTGCAGGCTGGTGAAGGCCGACTGGGTCACCGGGGACCACGACCAGTCGATGTTCTGCTCCTTCGAGGCCGGCACGAAGACGTCCTCGTTGTAGTTCTGGCCGGAGAACCACTTCGACGGCTTCTCGCGCTGCGCCCCGATGTAGTCGACGGCGGGCGACCAGCCGATGCCGCAGTACTTGATCATCGCGTCGATGCCCTCCTTCGAGGTGGTCATCCACGTGATGAACTCGAGCGCCTCCTTGGGGTGCTTCGCGTTCGCCAGCACCGCGGCCGTCGAACCGCCGATGGCGCTCGAGCCGAAGCCGTCGGCGCCCCACTTCTGCATCGGGGCGACCTTCCACTTGCCCTCGCCGCCCTGCACCGACTCGATCAGGGCGTCACCCCAGCTCGCGCTCGTGACCGCGGCGATCTTGCCGCTCGCGGCCGCGGCGTACCACCCGGGGGAGTAGGCACCGGCGCTCGTGTCGACGAGCTTGTCGTCGATCACGCCGTCGAAGAAGTCCGCGACCATCAGGGTCTTGTCGTCGGTCATGTCGACGACCCACTCGTCGCCGTCGACCTTGAACCAGCGCGCGCCGGCCTGCTGTGCGTACGCGGCGAACGGTGAGGCGTCGGCGACCGGGAACACCTCGAGGTAGTTCTGCTTCCCGGTGCTCCGGACCTTGTCGGCCAGGTCACGCCACTCGTCCCAGGTCGTCGGGGGTTCGCCGCCGGCCTGCTCGAGGATCGCGGTCTGGTAGTAGAACCCCATCGGGCCGGTGTCCTGCGGGATGCCGTAGATGCCGTCGACGAACGACACCTGCGCCCACGCCGCCTCGTCGTACTTCGACTCGAAGTCCTTCGCGCCGTACCGGGCCAGGTCGACCAGGCCGTTCGCGAGCATGAACTCGGGGATCTGCCGGAGCTCGACCTGCCCGATGTCCGGGCCGCCGCCGGCCGCGAGCGCGGAGTACATCTTCTGGTACCCGCCGCTGTTGCCGCCGGGGATCCAGTTCGCCGACACCTGGATGTTCGGATGTGTCCTGTTCCAGACGTCGCAGACCTTCTGCAGGTCCTTGAGCCAGGCCCAGTAGGTGAGCTGGACGGTCTCACCCGAGGCCGCGGCGGGCACGAGGGCCGCCTTGTTGACGTTGGTCGAGCCCGGGACCGCACAGCCGGCGAGGAGTCCCGCCGCCGCGGTGCCGAGGCCGAAGCCCAACAGGTGTCGTCTCGTGATGGGTCGTGGTCGTGGCGCCATTGCCGCACTCCGTTCGTCGTTGATCGGGGTTGCCCACACCCAACCACAGAACCGAACGCCGGTGTGGTTTCGTGGCCGACTCGTTGCCGTGGATGCGGGGTCGAGGCCGGCTCAGGGCCGCCTGGGTGTTCCCTCACGACTGCGGACGGGATCAGGTCGTCGGGTGGAGTGTGGTCGCACGTGAGAGCGCCGGGGCTCGTCGGCTCCGGCATCCGTCCGAGAGGAGCTGCCATGACGTCGACCAACGCGACGAGCGAACTGCACCGGATCCTGGGAGAGCGGCTGGAGGGCGGAGGCACCTGGGCCTGGGCGTACGCCGACGTCTCCGGCAACGTCGAGGACCCCCGACGCCAGGCCGCGTTGAAGCTCCGGGCGGTCGAGGAAGCGCTCCGGGCGCAGGGCGCCGGTGACGTCGTCGTCGACCTGGTCGCGGCCGAGTTCGAGCAGGAGTCGGGCGTCCCGTCTCCCGTCACCCGGTACGTCCTCGTGCACGACGACATGGTCGTGCTGAGCGAGGTGCTGCCCGGCACACTGCACGGTCCCGAGTCGGTCGGGGTCGGCGCGGTGCCGGACCTCGTGCCGCTCGTCGCGCACCGGCCTGTCGACCTGCCGTTCCTGGTGGTCCACGCCGGCAAGGAGGGCGGGGCGTTCCGCGCCTACCGCCTCGGGCACGCGCCGGTCGCAGAGAACACGACCGAGCAGCAGGTCCAGGGGCGGAACGACACTCTGCACTACGCGAAGGCCGGCACCGGGTGGAAGCAGCCGCACTGGCAGCAGCACACCGAGGAGATCTGGAAGCAGAACTCGTCGGAGACCGCGGCCGCCGTCGACGAGGCCGTTCGGACGATCCGCCCCGGGCTGGTCGTCGTCGCGGGTGACGTCACCGCCCGGGAGCTGCTGGTGAAGGCGCTGTCGGCGGAGACCCGGGCGCTCGTGTCGGTGTTCCCGGGCGACCCGCGTGCCGACACGGGGTCGAAGCAGGCGTTCGTCGAACACGTCGAGACCGCACTCGCCCGTGTCGTCGCCACCCGTCGCCACGACCTCGAGGACGCGCTGCGGACCCACGTCGGCCGCGGTGACAACCAGGTCGTGACCGGACTCGGGCCGGTCGTCGAGGCGCTCCAGCAGGCCCAGGGTGCCACGGTCGCGCTCGACGCCGTCGCCGTCGGGGACCGGACGCTGCTCGCCCTCGCGGGTGCACCCTGGGTGGCCACCGCGCCGGAGCAGGCCGCGGGCGTGCCGGTGATCGCAGCCGTCCCCGCCGTCTGTGCGCTCGTGCGCGCGTCGGTGCTGACGGACGCCGAGCTGGTGCTCGTCAACGCGGCGTCCCTGCCCGGAGGCGCCCCCGCGGCTGCGCTGCTCCGTTGGCCGGTCGGGCCCGTGGTCCCCGCGTGATCCTGGGCACGAGCTGACCAGGTCGAAACGGGCGTACCCGGTCGGAACGGGCGTACCCGGTCAGATCTTTCGACCAGGTACGCCCGTTCCTGCAGTGCATCGCACGTGACCTGGGAAGGAACGAACGGGGCGAACGGTCAGTCGTGCGAACGGTCGCGTCGGGGCACCAGCGGGACCGCGAGCAGCGGGAGCACCGCCACGATGCCGAACGACGCCGCGAACCCGAGCGCACCGACCAGCGCCCCGATGCCCGGACCGACGGCGCTCGCCGCGATGAACTGCCCGGTGTTCTGCGCCCCGAGCGCCCGGCCGGACCAGAACGGCCCCGCCGCCTCGGCGACCGACGTGTAGGCCAGCCCGTTGTCGGCGACCGTCACGCTCGTCGCGAGCACCAGGAACACCGCAGCCCCGGCCAGGTGCGTGGCGTCGACGACCGCGAGCACCGCCATCACCACCGCCGCGCTCACCGCGACGATCCGCAGGGGGCCGACGCGCGATCCGGCCCGGTCGCTCCAGCCACCGACCAGGATCCGGCCGATCGCCCCGACGAACTGCGCGGCGCCGACGAGCAGCCCGGCCGCCGGCGTCGACCAGCCGAGGCCCACGAGCCAGACGAGCCCGTACGTCGACAGGGTGAACTGCGGCACCACGAGCAGGACCGACACCGCGTGCACCCGCCACAGGAACCCGCTGGACCGGTAGGGGTTCGCGGTCGTCGTCGTCGCCACCGTGGCTCGGGCTGGGCGTGGCGGGTCGGTGATCCCGATCGCGCAGCAGACGGCGAGCACCGCGCACAGCACGATCGGCAGGACCAGGGCCGCGCGGATCCCGGAGCCCTCGGCGAGCTGCGGCACCGTGACCGCCGCGAGCGTCACCCCGAGCGGCTGCGACATCTGCCGGATGCCCATCGCGAGTCCCCGGCGCTCCTTCGGGAACCACCCCACCACGACCCGACCACTCGCGGCGTTCGTCGAGGCGCTCGTCATGCCGCCGGCCAGGAACGCCAACCCGAGCAGCACGGGGTCGCCCGCAGCCAGCCAAGCACCGACCACGGCCAGCGTGGTGAGCACGAGCCCGCCGGCGATGACGACGCGCTCGCCGAACCGGTCGGTGATCGCGCCCCAGGCGATGAGCGTCAGCACCATGCCGAAGGTCGGGGCGGCGGCGAGCAGCCCGGCGGCCGGCAGGGACGTGCCGCGGCTGAGCAGGTGGGGGATGAGGAGCGCCGGCGCGGACACGACGAGCGTCCCCGCCGCCTGGGCCGCGACCCCGAGGGCGAGCATCGTCCAGGCGCGGGCGGAGACCGGCGGCGTCGTGGTGGATCGCTGCGGGGCGTCGGTCGTGGGCATGGGTCGTCTCGGCCGTTCGTCGTCGTTCCATCGCGGAACGGATTGGTATACCAGAACGGTATACCATTCCCGCCGTCGCGCCGCTAGGCTTGTCCGCCGTGACCGACACGACCGACGCCGCGCCCGTGTCGCAGACGGCCCAGCTCTACGACAACCTGCGCGCAGCCATCCTGACCCTCGACATCGCACCGGGGGAGCGCATCTCGGAGCGCGGGCTCGAGGCACGGTTCCACGCCTCACGCACGCCGGTCCGCGCCGCACTGTCGCGGCTCGAGCGCGAGGGGCTCATCCTGCACGAGGGTCGTTCGTGGACGGTCACCCCGATCGACCTCGACGAGATCGCCTCGCTCGCCGAGCTCCGCGGCATCCTCGAGCCCGCTGCCGTCCGGTTGGCCGTCCAGCGTGCCACGCCGGAGCAGTTGGCCGAGGTCCGCGGGCACCTCGACGCGCTCCAGCCGACCCCCGACCAGCAGGCCGGCATCCGCATGGGGTCGACGTTCCACCTCGACCTCGCCGCGCTCGGTGGCAACCGGTTCGTCACCGACGCCATCGCCGATGCCCTGACGCGGCTCGAGCGCACGCGCTGGATCGAGGTCCGCACGCCCGAGGCACGCGACGCCGCCTGGGACGAGCACAGCGCCATCATCGACGCCGTGCGCGACGGGGACGCGGACCGCGCAGCGGAACTCGTCGCCGCGCACGTCGCCGGCACGAACGACCGGCTCCTCAGCTGGATCGCGCAGGAGCGCCGACGCCTGCGCGGGGCAGGCATGACGATCGTGGGCGCGACCGAGCGCTGAGTGCGCGCGGACGTGAGCGGTCTGCGGGCGCTGCCCGGGCCTCCTGGCCGTGTCCGGGGGGGGAGGCCGGGCGCGAGCCGCTAGCGCAGGTCCGTCGTCTCCTGCGGTGCGTCGAGGTCGTCGAACGTGCGGATCGAATCCGTGCGTTCGAGCAGCGCGTCGCGCACCTCGGCCTCGTCGTGGCTCGCGCGGAGTGCGAGCTTGCTCCCGGAACGTGTCGACTGTGACATGTCGTGTCCTTCCCCTGTGTGTGGGCAACCTGATCGGTGCGGGCACGCGGCCCGCTGGTGCGCTTCCTCACGGGACGTACTGAGGTCGGAACAGTGTCGCGCGACCCCCGCTGTCCCGCAAGCGTTTCCGGCACCGTGTGGAGAACTCCCGGCACACGGCATGCCTAGGATGGTCCGGCCGCACAGCGCGAGGCGCGGCACCAGCGGACGTCGAAGGGGAGGCACGGGTTGGCCGACCAGCGCACCGCACCTCCCACGGTCTACGACGTTGCGTCTGCAGCCGGCGTCTCCATCGCCACCGTCTCGCGCGTGCTCCGCACGCCCGACGCCGTCCGCGAGGGCACCCGGGACCGCGTGCAGGCGGCGATCCGGAGCCTCGGCTACGTCCCGTCCGGCAACGCCCGGGCCCTCGCCGGCAAGCGCACCGGCGTCGTCGGACTGCTGCTGCCCGGGTTCGACGTGGTGCCCGACGAGCGGCCGGACCTGGTCACCGACGGTGGCGTCCGCGTGGTCGACGACCGGCGTCACGTGACGCAGCCGTTCTCGTCCAACCTGTACTTCGACGAGGTCCTGCGCGGTGCCGAGACCGAGGCCTGGCAGCGGGGGCTCGCGCTCATGGTCGCCGCCGGGCGGGGCTCGTCGCGCGACGTCATCGTGAACGACGTCGCCGGCCGGGTCGACGGGCTCGCCGTGCTGGCGCAGACCGTGCCCGACGACCTGCTCGAGCACGTCGCCCGACGAATCCCCGTCGTGGTGCTCGCCGACGACCGGCGCTCGCACGGGTTCGACTCGGTGAGCGTGGACAACGCCGCGGGCATGCGGACCCTCGCGTCGCACGTCATCGGGCGCCTGGGGATCCGGTCACTCGCCTACGTCGCGGGTCCCATCGACTCGCCCGACGACATGGAGCGCTCGGCGGGGTTCCGCGCGGCGCTGGCCGACCACGGGGTGCCGGCCTCGGCGGTGCGCACCGTGCACGGCGACTTCGGCCGGGCCCGGGCGCGGGAACTCGCGGTGTCACTGCTGGCCGACGACGTCCCGCGCGCCGTCGTCTGCTCGAACGACCAGTCCGCCCTCGGGGTGCTCGACGCCGCCGCTGCCCGGGGGCTCCGCGTGCCCGAGGACCTCGTCGTGACCGGGTTCGACGGCATCGACGCCGGTCGGTTCTCGTCGCCGCGCCTGACGACGGTGCACCAGCCGATGGGGGCGCTCGGGCGTGCTGCGGTCCTGGCGATCGTCGACCGGCTCGAACGTCGCGAGGGGCCGCCGCGCGCCGTGCGCCTGCCCGTCGAGGTGCTGCTGCGCGAGAGCTGCCCGCCCGCGCTGTAGGCGTGCGTGCCGTCGCGAGGCCGCACCGTGCGAGGGGCGTGTGGTGCGAGGTTCCGTGTTCGGTGCGAGCCTCGCGACCTCGCACCACGGACGGAACCTCGCACCACGCGCGACGCCCCTCGCACCGTGCGACCTCCCGCGCCGACGACACCTCGCACGGTGCCACCCCGCGAAACAACACCCGCAGTTGCACGGCGCGATGTAAGCGCATACATTGGGCACGTACCGAATCGACATGGAGGTCGACCGAGCAATGACGCTTCCCCCACAGCGCACGCGCGGCACGCGTGACCCAGGCCCCCGCCGCCGAGGCCGCCTCGTCGCGGCCATCGCCGGCCTCGCCGCAGTGGCCCTCGTGGCCACCGGCTGCAGCATCCAGGTCCGCTCCGAACCCGATCCCACCATCGGCAAGGACACGATGCTCATCAACGCGGACCGCGGCAACCCGCTGTTCGACCGCAACTTCAACCCGTACATCGCGAACGCGCGCACGGCCTCCAAGTGGATGTACGAGCCCCTCATCGAGGTGAACCCCCTCGACGGCAAGCGCAACCCGTGGCTCGCCAGCGCGTGGAGCCAGCCCGACGCGAAGACGATCGACATGACGATCCGCTCGGGTGTCGAGTGGTCCGACGGGTCGCCGTTCAGCGCGAAGGACGTCGTCTTCACCTTCGACCTGCTCAAGAAGTTCCCCGCCATGGACGTCAAGGGCGCGTGGCAGCACATCAAGAGCATCGAGCAGGACGGCGACCACGTCGTCTTCCACCTCAAGAGCGAGGACGTCCCGAGCCTGACGATCATCGGGCAGACGTACATCCTCGGTGAGGACCACTGGGGCGGCGTGAAGGACCCGACGACCTGGCGCGACCCGAACCCGGTCGGCACCGGGCCGTTCGTCCTCGGCAACTACACCGACCAGCAGTACTCGATGAACAAGAACCCGAAGTACTGGCAGGCCGACAAGATCGCCATCAAGCACCTCATCCTGCCGGCGACGAACACGCAGCTCGACACCGTCACGCGCGGCTACGACTGGGCGTACTCGTTCATCTCCGACGTCAAGGGCACCTGGGGTGCTGCGTCGAAGACGAACGAGTGGTGGTTCCCGGCCGGCGGTGTGATCGGCCTCATCCCGAACCTCACGAAGGCGCCGTACAACGACGTCAACGTCCGCCGGGGCATCTCGCTCGCGCTCGACCGCGACGCCATCGCCGAGACCGCGTCCGAGGGCAACCTGTCGGCGGCGGGCCAGACCGGCCTGATCCTGCCGAACCAGGAGCGCTACCTCAACCCGGACATCCCCGACAAGGGCATGATCACGCAGGACACGAAGGCGGCGCTCGCCAGCCTCGAGAAGTCCGGCTACACCGTGCAGGGCGGCAAGGTCGTCAAGGACGGCAAGCAGCTCGCGATCACGATCATGACCGCGAACGGCTACTCCGACTGGCTCCGCGCCGCGCAGGAGGTCCGCCGCGAACTGACGGCCATCGGCATCAAGGTGACGATCCAGGCGCCGCAGCCCGCCGGGTACCAGCAGAACATCAACAACGGCACGTTCGACATGGCGATGGGCGGCATGGGCAACGGCGACGTCTACCAGGCGTTCAACTCCCTGCTCAGCAGCGAGTTCTACCAGCCCGTCGGCAAGTCGACCGTGAACAACTACGAGCGGTACAAGAACGCCGACACCCAGAAGCTCCTCGACGAGTACAAGGCGACGACGGACACCGCGAAGCAGCAGGAGATCCTCGACCAGCTGCAGCAGACAGTCTACGACGAGCTCCCCGTCATCGGCATGTACTACGGCGGGCTCTGGGGCCTGTTCAACACCGGCAAGTTCGTCGGCTGGCCGAGCGCGAAGGACCCTTACATGGCACCGCAGAACTACGACTCGGCTCCGCTGCTCATCTTCACCAAGCTCCGGCTCCGCGACAGCGCCGCCGGCAAGCAGATCCTGCAGGAGCAGAACGCCGCGCAGCAGGAGGACCAGAAGTGAAGTACATCCTCCAGAAACTCGTCCTCTTCGTCCTGACCCTCTGGGCAGCGGTCACGCTGAACTTCGTGCTCCCGCGCCTGATGCCCGGCAGCCCGGCCGACGCCGCACTCGCGAAGCTCAGCCAGAACGGCCCGGTCACGGACGCCACCAAGAAGGCCATCGAGGCCCAGCTCGGGGTGCCGACCGGCAACCTCTGGGACCAGTACGTCAGCTACCTGCACCAGGTCATCACCCTCGACTTCGGCACGAGCTACACGTTCTACCCGCAGCCCGTCGGTGACCTCGTGTCGAAGGCCCTGCCGTACACGCTGATCCTCGTCGGGGTCGTCACGATCCTGGCGTTCGTCCTCGGCACCCTGATCGGTGTCGCGGCGGCGTGGAAGCGCGGCACCTGGCTCGACTCGCTGCCCACCCTGTCGGGCAGCTTCATGTCGACGTTCCCCTACTTCTGGACCGCCCTGCTGCTGCTGTTCTTCCTCGGCTACGTGCTGCACTGGTTCCCGACCACGGGCGCCTACTCGGCGACGACGACGCCCGGGCTCAACGGCGCCTTCTTCGGCGACGCACTGCAGCACGCGGTGCTGCCGGCGGTCACGATCCTGGTCACGAGCCTCGGCGGCTGGATCATCGGCATGCGCAACGCGATGATCAACACCCTCGGTGACGACTACGTGACCTTCGCCGAGGCCAACGGCCTCCGCGGGCGCACCGTCGCCATCCGCTACGCGGCCCGCAACGCGATCCTGCCGAACCTGACCGGCTTCGGTCTGGCGCTCGGTGGCGTGGTCGGCGGTTCCGTCCTGGTCGAGCAGGTCTTCGGCTACCCGGGCATCGGCTACCTGCTGTTCAACGCCGTGATCGGGCAGGACTACCCGCTCATGCAGGCCCTCTTCCTGATGATCACCGTGTCGGTGCTCATCGCCAACTTCATCGTGGACGTCATGTACGGCGTTCTGGACCCGAGGACGCGTCGATGACCAACACCACCACCCCGGACGCCACAGTCGCAGTCCGCACGCAAGAAGAAGCAGCCCAGGCGCCGTCCAAGTGGCGCGCCGCCGCCCGCCAGTTCGGCGTCGTCTGGTCGAACAAGAAGGCCCGGATCGGCATCATCATCCTCGGCGTCTTCGTGTTCGTCGCGGTCTTCGCTCCGCTCCTGGCCCCGTACGGTGCCAGCCAGAACGGCTTCGCCCGGTCCGCCGACGCGACGCCCGACCACTGGATGGGCACCACCGCCGCCGGCGAGGACGTCCTGTCCCAGATCATCTACGGCGCCCGCATCTCGGTCATGGTCGGCGCGGTCGCGGGCATCCTGTCCACGCTCGTCGCCGTCGCGATCGGCCTCAGCTGGGGCTACGTCCGCGGCTGGATCGCCGAGGTCATCGGGTTCATCGTGAACCTGTTCCTCGTCATCCCGGGCCTGCCCCTGATGATCGTCATCGCCGCCTACCTGCAGAACGGCGGCATCGCGGTGATCATCGCGGTCATCGTCGTCACCGGGTGGGCGTGGGGTGCTCGCGTGCTCCGCTCGCAGACGCAGTCGCTGCGCGGCCGGGACTTCGTCACCGCCGCCCAGTTCTCGGGTGAGGGCGCGACCCGCATCGTGTTCCGCGAGATCCTGCCGAACATGACGAGCCTCATCGTCGGCAGCTTCTTCGGGGCCGCCACCAGCGCCATCCTCGCGGAGGCGGGCCTCGAGTTCCTCGGACTCGGCGACTCGTCGATCGTCAGCTGGGGCACGATCCTGTACTGGGCGCAGAACTCGAACGCGCTCCTCACGGGGCAGTGGATCCTGCTCTTCGCGCCGGGTCTCTGCATCGCGCTGCTCGCGATGAGCCTCACCCTGATCAACTTCGGCGTCGACGCCGTGTCCAACCCGCGGCTGCGCGACGGCGCACGGCCCCGTAAGGAGAAGCGCGCATGAGCGGCTTGCCAGAAACGCACCCTGCGGACGGCCTGGAGGCGCCCACTGGCGCCGCCACGGGCCTCCGGTCCGACGCCCGTCACGACCAGGGCGACGCCTCCGTCCTGCTCGACGTCCGCGACCTGTCGGTCGTCTACGAATCGGCCGGCCAGACGGCCGTCCAAGCCGTCGACCACGTGTCGTTCCAGCTCAAGAAGGGCGAGTTCGTCGGCCTGGTCGGCGAGTCCGGTTCCGGCAAGTCGACGCTCGGCTACGCGCTGACCCGGCTGCAGAAACCGCCGGCGCGCACGAACGGCGGCAGCATCGTCTTCGCGGGCAAGGACATCCGCGACCTCGACGACGAAGCCCTGCGCCAGCAGCGGCAGGGCGGCTTCGCGATGGTGCTGCAGTCCGGCATGAACGCGCTCAACCCGGTGCGCACCATCCGGAACCACTTCATCGACGTCTTCAAGGCGCACGGCCACGTGTCGCGCGACCGCTGGGACGCCCGGATGAAGGAGCTCATCGAGAAGGTGAAGCTGCCGACCTCGATGCTCGCCCGGTTCCCCGGGGAGCTCTCCGGCGGCATGCGGCAGCGCGTCTCCATCGCCCTGGCGCTCTCGCTCGAGCCGCAGCTCATGGTGTTCGACGAGCCGACGACGGCGCTCGACGTGCTCGTGCAGCACGCCGTGATGGACACGATCATCGAGCTCCAGCGCACCGAGGGCTTCACGGCGATCCTGATCAGCCACGACCTCGGCATCGTCCTCGAGGCCACCGAGCGCGTCCTCGTCATGCACGAGGGCCGGATCGTCGAGGACGGCGGCTCCCGCGAGATCCTCCGCGACCCGCAGGACGAGTACACGCAGATGCTCCTGTCGCACTACGCCGACCCCCGCGCCGAGGTGGTGTCGCTGCCGGGCTTCCCGGACCGCTCGCTCCGCGCCGAGGCCGGCGAGAAGCGGCAGGAGACGACCTCGTCGTTCAGCACCGTCGGGTCCCGCGAGCGCAGTGCCGCGCGCAACCCGATCGTCGTCGACCACATCGTGAAGACCTACCCGGCGCCGCGCCGCGGTGAGCAGCCGGTGCAGGCCGTGCGCGACGTGTCGTTCACCCTCGAGCCCGGGCAGTCGCTCGCCCTGGTCGGCCAGTCCGGTTCGGGCAAGTCGACCATCGCGAAGCTGCTCACCGGCGTCGAGAAGCCGACCACCGGCACGGTCCGGTTCGGGGACCTCGACGTCGCCCGCCTCGGCAAGCGCGGTCTACGGGACCTCCGCTCCGAGGTCCAGATGGTGTTCCAGGACCCGTACTCGGCGCTCAACCCGCTGCACACGGTCGAGTACACGCTGTCCCGGCCGATCGCGAACTACACCGGGCTCACCGGGCGCGATGCCCGACGTCGGGTCCTCGAGCTGCTCGAGACGGTGGGGCTCACCCC
>Ga0308159_1001561_pt1 | contig 31989 bp, 26 predicted proteins | sample PhyCR1_FD_201040 | JGI IMG/M metagenome (GOLD analysis project Ga0308159, IMG submission 201040) | Phyllosphere microbial communities from UC Gill Tract Community Farm, Albany, California, United States - DLSLC.R1 | ecosystem: Host-associated > Plants > Phyllosphere > Unclassified | place: USA...
TCCATCTCGGCGGTGATGATGCCTTTGCGCGCGTAGTGCATCTGGCTGACGTTGACCCCGGCCTTGGCCCGGCGCGGGTTGTTGACGTGAGCGAAACGCAGCTTGGTCAGCTCGGCATCGGCCAGACGCTGCTGACCGAAGTTCGAGCTCAGGCCCGGCAGGCGCTCGGTGTCGCCACGGTCGTCGATCCATGCCGAACGCACGTCGCCCAAGCCTTTGCGCACATCGATGACCACGTTCGGGTCGGTGTACGGACCGGAGGTGTCGTAGACGGTGACCGGCGCGTTGATTTCGCCGCCGAAGTCGGTCGGGGTCACGTCCAGGCTGATTTCGCGCATCGGCACGCGGATGTCCGGGCGCGAGCCCTGAACGTAGACTTTTTGCGAACGGGTGAACGGCTTGACCGATTGCTCATCGACCTTGGCCGAGTCACTGAGGTTGATCGCGTTTTTTTCTTTTGTCGTCATCACGGGCTCTCCAGACAGCATCCAGCAGTGGATTGTCGGAGCAGAACCTGAGAGGCACGGACGCACCAGGACCGGTGCTGTGCATTCGTCATGGAGGCGTTCGATTGTCGAACAATTTCCCGGACGAAGCACAAGAGGACTCGCCGGGTGACGAGAAATCTTGTTCCCTACGCAGGCGCTAACCTGATCAGGTTCAACGGGATCCGAAATTATTCGATCTCAGCCTCATAGCAAGGCACCCCGACAAGAACCCGGCCAGTCTAGACACAACTGGCAAAGAACGCCAACACCGCGGCAAACGCCATGATCAATGGCATAAATACAGGGGCTCGGCCGATTGTTGTGATGCGCTTGCGCAACTACACTCGCCTTGCTCTGCCCCGCCTTGACGCTGTGCAGACCGCGCCTTACCTTTGGCGCCCGGATTATTTCCATAATATTTAATGCTAGGGATCGCCTCATGCTGCGCAAACTCTCACTGGCTGTGGCCGTGTCTTGTGCGTCCACCGCAATGGCCTGGGCGGCCGAAGCGCCCTTGTCGACCAAAACCGATCTGGTCAGCGTCTATCAGGAAGCGGTCGACAACAATGCCGATCTGGCCGCCGCTCGCGCCCAGTACGGCGCGCAGAAAGAAGTGGTGCCACAGGCCCGTGCCGGCTTGCTGCCGAATCTGTCCGGTGGAGCCGAAGTCGCCGACGTGCGCACCTCGATCGACCAACCTTCAGCGATTGCCAATCGCAGCGCTCATTCGTATCAGGCGACCCTCGCCCAACCGTTGTTCCGCGCCGACCGCTGGTTCCAGTACCAGGCCGCCAAGGACGTCAACGAACAGGCCGCCCTGCAACTCTCGGCGACCGAGCAGAACCTGATCCTGCAAACCGCCGAAAGCTATTTCAATGTGCTGCGCAGCCAGGACAACCTCGCCTCGACCAAGGCTGAAGAAGCCGCGTTCAAGCGCCAGCTCGACCAGTCCAACGAGCGCTTCGATGTCGGCCTCTCGGACAAGACCGACGTGCTGCAATCGCAAGCCAGTTACGACACCGCGCGGGCCAACCGCATCGTCGCGCAGCGTCAGGTCGACGATGCGTTCGAAGCGTTGATCACCCTGACCAACCGTCAGTACAACTCGATTCAGGGCATCGTCCACAGCCTGCCGATTCTGCCGCCGGCACCGAACGATGCAAAATCCTGGGTCGACACCGCGGCGCGGCAGAACCTCAATCTGCTCGCCAGCAATTACGCGGTCAGCTCGGCCGAGCAAACCCTCAAGCAGCGCAAGGCCGGGCACTTGCCGACCCTCGATGCCGTAGCCAAATACGAAAAAGGCGATAACGACGCGTTGGGCTTTGCCAACCCGAACTCCTTCGGTGCGCCGTATGGCGGCAACGTCGAACAGAGCACACTGGGCCTGCAACTGAGCATCCCGATCTACAGCGGCGGGCTGACCAGTTCGCAAGTGCGGCAGTCCTACGCGCAACTGGATCAGAGCGAGCAGCAGCGCGAATCGCTGCGCCGTCAGGTGGTGGAGAACACCCGCAACCTGCACCGTGCGGTGAATACCGACGTCGAGCAGGTGCAGGCGCGCCGCCAGTCGATCATCTCCAACCAGAGCGCGGTCGAAGCCACGGAAATCGGTTACCAGGTCGGCACGCGCAACATCGTCGACGTGCTCGACGCGCAGCGTCAGCTGTACACCTCGGTGCGTAATTACAACAACACCCGCTACGACTACATTCTCGACAACCTGCGCCTGAAGCAGGCGGCGGGCACGTTGAACCCGGGGGATCTGCAGGACCTGCGGCGTTATCTGAAAGCCGACTACAACCCGGACAAGGATTTCCTCCCGCCGGATCTGGCCTCAGCGGCCGAGGCGCAATTGAAATCCCGGCCGTGAAATGAAAAAAAGATCGTCCGAGGCATGCCCGGGCGATCTTTTTTTATGCCCGACTTATTTGATCAGCCTGCCCAAACCCTCCAGCAAACGCTGCAACGCACCCTGATTACGGCGCATCACCGCCAGCCCGGCCTCGGCCATGCGCTGCGCATCGCGCGGTAATTCGAACAAACGCTGCACCTCGACCGCCAGCCCTTCTGCATCGTCCACTTCCGCCAATGCTCCGGCGTCGCGCAGTTGCGCGGCGATGTCGAGGAAGTTGAACAGGTGCGGACCGCTGATGACCGGTTTTGCCAGCGCTGCCGGCTCGAGCAGATTGTGCCCGCCGTTGGCGACCAGACTTCCGCCAACGAAGGCACTGTCGGCCAAGGCATAGAGAAACAGCAGCTCGCCCATGGTGTCGCCGAGCAGCACGCTCGTCTGCGCATCGACATCGGCGCCGGTCGAGCGCCGTACCGTGACGAAACCTTCGCGCTGGCACAGGTCGAACACCGCGTTGAAGCGTTCGGGGTGGCGCGGTACCAATATCAGCAACGCATCCGGATGATTGGCGAGCAGACGGCGATGGGCGTTAAGCACCACTTCGTCTTCGCCTTCGTGAGTGCTGGCGGCGATCCACACTGGACGATCCTGCGCTTGCCACTGAATACGCAGGTCGGCGGCGCGTTGCAGCAGTTGCGGGTCGATGGTCAGGTCGAACTTGATCGAACCGGTGACTTCGACGGTTTCCGGCCGCGCGCCCAGATCGCGAAAACGCTGAGCCTCGGCCTCGGTCTGCACGGCAAACAGACTCATTTCAGCGAGCATCGGCGCGGTCAGTTTGCTAAAACGGCCGTAGCCTTTGGCCGAACGCTGCGATAACCGACCGTTGGCCAGCGCCACCGGAATCCCACGCTTGGCGCACTGATGGATATGGTTGGGCCACAACTCGGTTTCCATGATCACCGCGAGTTTTGGCTGGACGCGATCCAGAAAGCGCGCTGCCGCGCACGGCAAGTCGTACGGCAGATAGCAATGCTGGATGCGCGGCTCATTGGCGAACAGCGCCTGAATCCGCTCCGAACCGGTCGGCGTCATGCAGGTCACGGTGATCGGCAACTGCGGATAACGCTGCAGCAAGGCGCGGATCATCGGCGCGGCGGCAATGCTCTCGCCCACCGACACGGCGTGGACCCAGATGCCGCCGGGCAGCAGTGTCGGCATGTTGCAGGAGAAACGTTCGCCAATCCGTTTGGCATACGCCGGCGCCTTGCGCGCGCGCAGCCACAGCCGAATCGCCACCAGTGGCAGCCCCAGGTAAAACAGCGCGGTGTAGAGAGTTCTATTCATGGCGGCGGAGTTTATCGGCTTTTGTCGCCGATCGCGCGCAAGTGCACGGCAAAACGTTCAGCCAGCCAGCGCGCGGCCGGGCCGAGCGGCTCGTCACGGCGCCAGACCAGCTCCACCACCAGGGCCGGCGGCGTCCATTCGCTGACGAGTTCGACCATCTGCCCTTGATACGCCGAATACTGCACCACATGGCGCGGCAACCACGCCCAGCCAAGGTTGCGCACCAGCCATTCGGACATCACATAGAAACTGTCGGCGCGCCACACTTGCGGGCTGGCCGCTTCGTTACCGGGGTAGACGCTGGTTTGCGTCGACATCAATAACTGCCGATGCTGCGCCAACTGCTGGCAGGTTACGTAAGGCTGCGCTGCCAACGGATGATGAATGCCGCACACCGTGACCATTTCCACGCTGCCGAGCACGCGACGTTCAAGCGCTTCGGGAATTTCATCGTGATAGAACAACAGGCCGAGATCGGCGCGGCGCTCGACCAGTTTGTGTGCGACTTCGCCTTGGGCGGCGCTGGTCAGTTGCACTTCGAGGCTGGGAAACTGCTCGGCCAGCTCACCGAAACTTTCCACCAGCGCCTGATATGGCATCGCCTCATCCTGCGCCACGCGCAATTGCGCTTCCTGGCCGCGCAGCATCGCCATGGCGCGGCCGTTCAGGCGTTCGCACTGGCGCAGCACTTCCCGGGCTTCTTCAAGCAAGGCCTCGCCGGCTTCGGTGAGGGTCGGCTGACGCCCGCTGCTACGCTCGAACAGGCTCACGCCCAAGTCATCTTCGAGCATGGCGATGGCGCTGCTGATGGCTGATTGCGCCTTGCGCTGCTGACGCGCCACAGCGGAGAACGATCGCTGTTCGGCGACCTCTACAAATACGCGCAACTGGTCCAGATTCCATTGCATATGGCTTATCAACCCATCTACAGAACAGATAGGTAATGACTTTACCCCATCTGGCGAATCCCTAGAATATCGCCTCAGTGAAGCAGCATTTTATTTGAGGACTGAAACCATGAACGCCTACGCCTACCTCGCCATCGCGATCTGCGCCGAAGTGATCGCCACCGTGTCGATGAAAGCCGTCAAAGGCTTCAGCACTCCGTTGCCGCTGATCCTGGTCATCGTCGGCTATGCGATCGCGTTCTGGATGCTGACGCTGGTCGTGCGCACCGTTCCGGTCGGCGTGGCCTACGCGGTGTGGGCCGGCATGGGCATCGTGATGGTCAGTGTCGCAGCGCTGTTTCTGTACGGGCAGAAACTGGATATACCGGCGATGGCGGGGATGGCGCTGATCGTGCTGGGCGTGGTCGTCATCCAGCTGTTCTCGAAAACCGCCGGCCATTAAGTCCAAACAAAATTCCTGTGGGAGCGAGCCTGCTCGCGAATGCGGTGTGTCAGGCAACAGATATATCGACTGACACGCCCCCTTCGCGAGCAGGCTCGCTCCCACAATGGTTTTGTATCTGCCCGGTTGATCATCGACAAATCCGCCCCTTTACCGAGTCTGTATACTGCGCCCTCGTCTTGAACACTGAGGTCGCTGCATGCCATCCGTTATTTCCACCGACGTTCTGATTGTCGGCGCAGGTGTCGCCGGCCTCTGGCTGAACGCGCGTCTGCGCCGTCAGGGTTTTTCGACCGTGCTGGTGGAAAGCGCCAGCCTCGGCGGCGGGCAAAGCGTGAAGTCGCAGGGGATCATTCATGGCGGCGCCAAATACGCTTTGCATGGCGCACTGACCGGGGCGTCGGAAGCGATCGCCGACATGCCGCGGCGCTGGCGCGAAGCCTTGGCCGGCAACGGCGAGCTGGACCTGACCGGCGTGCGCCTGCTGTCCGAAGCCCATTACCTGTGGTCGCCGGGCACTCTGGCCGGCAACCTCACCAGCTTCTTCGCCAGCAAAGCCGTGCGTGGTCGCGTCGATCAGGTCAAGGGCGACGAACTACCGCCGGCCCTGCAGGACAAGCGCTTCAAGGGCAAGGTCTACCGTCTCGCCGAACTGGTAGTCGACGTGCCGAGCCTGATCCAGCGGCTGGCCGACCTGGCCGGCGATGGCTTGCTCGCCGGGCAGACCATCGAGCCGCTGCTGGAGGATGGCGTACTGGTCGGCCTGACGGTCGATGGTCGCGCCATTCGCGCGCAACGCATCGTCCTCAGCGCCGGCGCCGGCACGGCGCAATTGCTCGAAGCACTCGGCCTCAGCCAACCGGCGATGCAACGCCGACCGCTGCACATGATCCTCGCCAAAGGCCCGGGCCTGAAACCGCTGTATGCCCATTGCCTCGGCGGCGGCACCAAACCACGCATTACCGTGACCACCCACCCGGCCGCTGATGGCCAGTGGGTCTGGTACATGGGCGGCGATATCGCCGAGAGCGAAGGCGTGCATCGCGAGCCGGCCGAGCAGATCGCCACCGCGCAAAAGGAAATCGCTCAGTTGCTGCCGTGGATCGACCTCAGCACCACGCAATGGGCGACCCTGCGGGTCGACCGTGCCGAGCCGCTGCAAACCGGGCTGACCCGGCCGGACAACGCCTTCCTCGCCGAACAGGGCCGCCTGCTGGTCGGCTGGCCGACCAAACTGGCACTGGCGCCGGACTTCGCCGATCGCGTCATCGCGGCGCTGGAACGCGACGGTATTGCGCCGCAAGTCACTGAGCCGCTGCCGCCGCTGCCCAAACCGCCGCTGGGCGTTCCGGCCTGGGAGCAACTGCTGCCATGACTATCGCCAATTTGCGTGATCTGCATCGCCCATTGGGCAGCACCGGGCTGACGGTTTCGCCGCTGGGCCTGGGCACGGTCAAACTCGGCCGCGACCAAGGGGTGAAATACCCCAACGGCTTTCAGATTCCCGACGATGACGCCGCGCGCATGCTGCTGCGTCAGGCCCGCGAGCTGGGCATCAACCTGATCGACACCGCCCCGGCCTATGGCCGCAGCGAAGAACGCCTCGGCCCGCTGCTGCGCGGCCAGCGCCAGGATTGGGTGATCGTCAGCAAGGTCGGCGAAGAATTTGCCGATGGCCTGTCGCGCCACGATTTCAGCGCAGCCCACACGCGGATGTCGGTAGAGCGCAGCCTGCAACGTCTTGAAACCGATTTTATCGATCTGGTGCTGGTGCATTCCGACGGCAACGACCTGGCGATACTTGAGCAGGAAGAGGTTTACGCCACACTCGCGGCGCTCAAAGCCGAGGGCAAGATTCGCGGCTTCGGCTTTTCCGGCAAAACCGTCGAGGGCGGCCTTAAAGCGCTGGAGCAAGGCGACTGTGCGATGGTCACCTACAATCTGAACGAACAAAACGAGAAGGCAGTCATTGACTATGCTGCTGCCCACGGCAAAGCCATTCTGGTGAAAAAAGCCTTGGCCAGCGGTCACGTCTGTCTGAGTCCGGGCGTGGATCCGGTGAGGGCCAGCTTCGAATTGCTGTTCGCGCAAGCTGGCGTAGCCAGTGCTATTGTCGGCACGATCAATCCGCTGCACCTCGCCCACAACGTTGCGACCGTTGCCCAGGTCCTTCGTGGTCACTGACGCCGCCCCGCGGCCATAAGCAGGAGCCGATATGCCGCGCACGCTCATCCGCAAGAACCCGAGCAACTTCAAGACCCTGCCGCTGTTCGTCGAAGCCACTGCCGAAGGCCTGAGCTACCAGAGCGTCGGCATGCCGCTGAATTTCGCGCAGACCCTGCAGCGACGCAAACCGGTGAGCGTGGCCGACGCCGAACATTTCTCGCTGGAACTGGCCAACCTCGGCGTGTCCGTGCGCCTGACCCTGCATTGGCAGAATCGCGATTACTGGGTGCTGGTGCGCCAACGCCGCCAGGATCGCGGCGACGTGGTGCTGAAGCTGATTTCCGGTTACGTGCCGGCCCATGAGCTGAACATTCCGCTGCATACGGCGATTCAGGAAATCGCCGAAGAGTGCCTGCTGGAAACGCCAGAAGGCTGGCTAGGCGGACGCTTCAACGACACTTGGCTACCAGCCCCCTACTCGGCGGCCCTGCATTATCGCGAGGCGTTGCCGTTTCGCCTGACGCCGCTGTCGGGTTCGGCGCGGCCGGTGCGTTGCGCCAGCCTGCAATTGCTCGAGCGGCCGCGGGCCTATGTGCACCTGCCGACTGCTTCCCTGCAATTGATCTACGATTTGCGCTTGGACGTGCCCAAGGAAGCCAAGTCCCTGAGCCTGTTCCACGTCGATGAGCGGCTGGAAGGTGATCAACTGGTGGCCCGCCTCGATCGCAAGCGCCCCGATCTGTACCTGATGCCACTCAAGGACGGCGCGCCAGTGGCCGAGTTGTACACGCTCAAGCGCGACAAGCTGGTTCCAGCCAGCACCCGAGGGCTCTATCTGGCCGAAAGCTTTGCCACTCAGGAAGGCTGGGTCGTGCGCGAGGAGCGGATCCGCTGGAAAGACTGGCTGGTGCAACAGGGTCTGCAACCGGCCAAAGCCCCGCGTTCAGGGCTCAAGCAATTGAGCATCAAGGCGCTGCGGCTGGTGGGCCTGGGCAAAAAGAAACCAGCCAAGTCCTGAACTACCGTCGGCGGTCGAACCAGGTGCGCAGTGTGGCGAAGAAATGGAAGTAACGGTTCTCACGCTTGCCCATGCCACGCTTGGGCGAGAACGACTCTTCGGCGAAGGCGCCGGTAATGCGTACCCGTGATGCCTGGGTCGGCAGCGTGCAGATTTTCGCGCTGGCCTGCTGCAACGCGTATTTGAGCAAGCGTTCAGAGTGCAGCTTTCTGCCAGTCGCCTCGCAGAAGTCGAAGATCCGCTCAATGCGCTTGCCATACGCGACGTAAGTTTCGCGCCCGCACACCGCGAAGCGGTCATTGAGCCCGCCCCACCACTGCCAGTCCGGGATATAGGCATGCTGCCGCCGGGCCTGGGCATGATTGAACACGTAGCCGGGCAGCGCCGTGTGGAAAAAATTGTCCGGGCGCACGTACACGACAAAATCCGGATCGAAGGCTTCGATCATTGTGGTCACGGTGTGCAGCGAATTGAGCTGATAAATCAGATTGCGCAGCGATGCGTAGTCATCGGCCCAGGTGTCACCGAGTGACTTGACCCGTTCAAAATCCCAGCGTTCCAGCACGCCTTCGGTCGACGTCAGCGTGCCAGTCATCGCCTCGAAAGGCTGGTAGTTGTCAGCGGCCAGTGCGCCTTGTTCACCGGAGCGCGCGTTCTGTACTTCATCAATCCTGTACAGATGATAAAAGCACCGCACCTCGCTGCCCGCCGGCAACTGCGCCAGAACATTCTGTTCGATGGAGGGGAAGCAGATCGGCGAATTCCTCGGGATTCCGAAAAAAGCCACGGCGATTTTCAACACTCAACAGCACCTTTTGATAGTCGTTCGGGCCTGCCGGCATCCGGATACACGATGTCGCTTACTTTCGTCGAAACAGTTTTTGCCACCAGCGCCGCGGTTGCAGCGGTATGGCGATGATATTTGATTGGCGCAGCCAGTCGCGCTCGTAGTCCCAGGCGTGCCCGCCCCAGAGTTTCCCGGCTTCGTTGGAAAAGCCCAGGGTCATCAACTCATAGGTATAACCCGCTTCACCGCGCAGCCAGTCAAACAGTACCAGTGTGTTGAAACCGGTGGACGGCCCGACATAGCGTTTGCCTCCCGGACGGTCTACCGGGTAATGCCACAGCGGCGGCAGCGGGATGCGGTCCCAATACATCGCCACGCGCGGTAACGGGCACATCGGCGCGGCGCAGCCCACCAGCATGCTGAAGCAGCGCTCGCCCGAACGTTCGAACATGTGTTGTACGTGTGGCCCGTAAGGCAGACCAAAAAAGTAGGCGTCCGGCGCGTTGTAACCGTGCACGAAGACATTGACGCTTTGCTCGTTGAGCAGCGTGGCCTTGATGCAGGTATTGAAGCTGACCACGACATCATCGGCGCCGATGTTCAGCGCCTGAAAATCCGCTGCGGTGATGGCCGGGTTATTGGCAATCAGTACCACCCGCGCGGCGCGATCAAGGCGCGCACGCAGCTCTGCCGGCAATGCCTCGAACACCGCCTGATCACCACCGGGCAGCGCATCCGGCGCCATGGGTTGATCCTTCATTTCAGACCGGCACCTTCATCCCGTAACGCACCTTCACCCACCACTGCGTGAAGGCCGACGGTGGTTGCCATGGGCGCATTTCGCGCTGGATTTCAGCCGCGAGGGCCTGACCGACACGGGCGAACGAATAGCGGCTCTCGGCAAACGCCTGGCCATTGCGAGCAATACGTTCAGCCAGCTCGGGATCGCTCTGCAGCAACTTGATCTTCTCTACCGCTTCTTCTTCACTGCGGTAGAACACGGTGTTGTGCATGTCTTCAAAACCGAGCAAGCGGTCTTCTTCGCCCTGGCTCCAGGCCAGCAGCACACAGCCACACGCCATGGCCTCGAAGTTCTTGATCATGAACTCGTTCATGCCGATGTCGGCGCTGACGAAAATGCGGATGCGGTTGAGAGTCTGCAAGTACTCATCACCGGACTTGGTGCGAGTCACGAGCATCCCGGTCCGTCGCGAGAGCGACTCGAGCATGGCCTTGCGCTCGGCGTACTCGGTGCTTTTCAGGCTGCCAAGAAAACCGACTGGAATGTCGCGCTCGACGCCGGTGTTGTGCAGCATCTGCTCGTCGTAACCCTTGGAGACGAATACCGTGTCGATGCCCTCGGCGAGCATCTTGCGCGCGACCACCGCCCCGGACACCAGCGCCCGGCAACTCGGCAGGCGCCCATACAACCGCGAATACACGCCGCGATATTTACTCGCCGGCATGTAGTTCTGATAGGCGTCGTGTTCGAGAAATACCAGCCCCGGAATGCATGTGAGCACCCGCAACTGCGGGGCCAGGCGCTTGACCCGGGAGAAGATCACCACGCGATCAAAGGTCTGATAATCCACCGAGGCCAGAAACGGCCCGAGGTTCATCTGCTGCTGTTTGCTCAAACGATGGATGACACATTCATCACAGTTCTGCTGCACGATGTCGTAGAGCCGGTCGAGAATGACCCGCTGCTCGTCCATCACCAGGAGCATGACTTTCATAGGTTAATGACCACGCGACTTTGGCAGGCAAGCGCAGCGGATTCAAACCTGCCAACTTCAACGGAAACGGTGAGATCCCCAAGGCAAAATCCGTTCACACGCAGCACACAACGGTAAAGGTTCATCTGATCAGCGACTGCGGATCTTTTCGACAATCGCAGTCGTCGAGCTGTTTTCCACCAGTCCCAGCACCTTCACGGTGCCACCGTAAGCGCTGACGATATCGGCGCCGACTACCTGGTCGATACCGTAATCGCCGCCCTTGACCAACACGTCCGGCTTGACCTCGCGCAGCAGGTTTTCCGGGGTGCCTTCAGAGAAACTGATCACCCAGTCCACCGCACCGAGCCCGGCGAGCACCGCCATGCGTCGATCAACGCTGTTGATCGGCCGGCCCGGCCCCTTGAGGCGGCTGACCGAGGCATCGTCATTGACCGCAACGATCAAACGATCGCCCTGCGCCCGCGCCTGCTCCAGATAGGTCACATGCCCGGCGTGCAGAATGTCGAAGCAGCCGTTGGTGAACACGATGGTCTCGTTGTGCGCGCGGGCGTCGGCTACCGCCAGCAGCAATTGCTCAAGGCCCAGCACACCGCGCTCGGAACCTTCTTCACGCTGAATGGCGCGACGCAGTTCCGGGGCACTGATGGCGGCCGTACCGAGCTTGCCGACCACGATGCCGGCGGCCAGATTGGCCAGCGCAACCGCATGGGGCAGGTCTTCACCGGCGGCAATCGCTGCAGCCAGGGTGGAAATCACCGTATCACCGGCACCGGTGACATCGAACACTTCACGGGCCCGCGCCGGCAGGTGCAGCGCCGGTTGATCCGGGCGCAACAGGGTCATGCCGTGCTCACCACGCGTCACCAGCAGCGCACCGAGGTCGAGGTCGTGCATCAGCGTGGCGCCTTTGCTCACCAGCTCATGCTCATCGACGCAGCCGCCGACGATGGCTTCGAACTCGCTGAGATTGGGGGTGATCAGGCTGGCGCCGCGATAGATCGAGAAATCCTTGCCTTTAGGGTCGGCCAGCACCGGGATGTTCTTCGCGCGGGCGGCCTGGATCAGCGCCTGATGGTTTTTCAGCGCGCCTTTGCCGTAATCGGAAAGGACCAGCACCTTGATGCCTTCGAGCAAGTCATCGACCTGCGAGCCCAAGGCCAAAGCATCGGTGGCGAACGGTTCTTCGAAATCGATACGCAGCAATTGCTGGTGCCGGCTCATGACCCGCAGCTTGACGATGGTTGGCTGGTGCGCAATGCGCTGGAACAAGGCCCGAACGCCTGCGCCCTTGAGACTGTTGCTCAGGCTGTCGGCGGCTTCGTCATCGCCGGTCACACCGACCAGCGAGGCCGGCGCACCCAGCGCGGCAATGTTCAGGGCAACGTTGGCGGCACCGCCCGGGCGGTCTTCGATTTGCTCGACCTTGACCACCGGCACCGGCGCCTCAGGGGAAATCCGTGAGGTTCCGCCATGCCAATAGCGGTCGAGCATGACATCGCCGACTACCAAGACCGGGGCTTGATCGAAACGCGGCATGGACAACTTCATGGAGCAACCCACATACAAAATGAACAGGGGCGCGATATTACCACAGGGTAAAGCGCCGTCCGCCTCATTCTGAAAGGTCGCGCACCCAGAACAATTCATGACGCCGCACGGCCTTGCGGAAAAACTCGTTATTGCCTGTAGCAGGCCAGCGCCGGCCTGCCAGCCCCTGCTGGATCCAGCGGCGCAGTCTGCGCTTGAACACCTCGGCGCCCTGCAGATCGTGCTCCATGGCCAGCGCCATGGCTTTGTCCAGTTGCACCGGTACCGACAGCTGCGGGCTCCACAAGCGATCGGCGGGCAATGGCTCGATCGCCGGTGGCAGCGCGATACCGCAGCCTGCGGCACCCATCGGCCAGCGATCGTTGTCGTGCAGATGGTTGGCGTACATCAGCAGCGTGGTCGGCTTCCACTGACTGCGGCTGACTGCCTCGAGCAGCGCTTGCGTCGACGCCACATGATCACTGTGCGGATCGAGTTCGGGATGCGGCGTCACCAGCACTTCGGGGCGATAGTACTCAAGCAGCGCGGTCAGATCGCCGAGCAGATTTTCCCAGGTCGGCTGGCCGTCGCTATCGGCGGGCAGGCGCAACGGATTGTGCCGCCGCACACTGCGCACGTCGCTTTCCTGCGATTCGCGGGAGCCGAACGCTGTCGTCGGCGCTGCGGCCATTGCCGGCAGTTGCAGACAGTAATAACCCAATTGCACGCAGCGCTCGACGGGCACGCCACCCCAGAGTGGAATCACCAGGCTGTCCCAGCTGCGCAAACGCCCTTTCAAGCTTGCCGCTGCGGCCTGATCGAGCCCCAGCCGCTGATACTCTTCGGCTTCGACTTCGCCTTGGGTCAGGGTGACGATGCTGACGTCATCGCAACGGCTGTAAAGGCCGAACGCCGCGAGTTCGGCGTCGTCGGCATGCGGCGCGATGACCATGACCCGCTGCTGGCTGAAATCGGGGTTGGCCATGATCCACAGCACACCCGTGCTCGCTGGCACGCAGTGGCGGCCGCGCAGGGTCAGCGAACCTTGCGCCAAGGCCATTTCCTGCCCGGACAGATTGAGGAAGCGCCGACCGCGCACTCCGCGCTCGAACTCCTGACGGTCATCACCGACCTGAACATACGGGTCGAGCCAGCGCCCCAGCCAGGTCGACTTCAGCTCCAGTTCCAGCACCAGCGTCTCGCCCGGTGCCAACGGCTCGCTCAGGCGCACCACACCAGCGTCGACGCTCACCGCCTGCCGCGCAGTCTGTACAGGAAAGTTGTATTGATAGTCGTCAGAAGGCCGATAGAACAGGTGATCGGCGAACCACGCTTCATGAGCGATCCAGGCCAGCGCCAGCAACAGCGGCACCAGCCACCACTTGACCAGAAACCCGATCAGCAACAGCGCCAGCAAAAAGCCGATCAGGAACAGGCGCTTGTTGCGCCGGTGGGCCTTGAGGAGTTGCTGCTTGCGTGCGCTCATTGGTTCAGACCTTGTAGACCGGCACCGTGTGGCACCAGCGATCCTTGTATTCGCGGTCGGCACGGCCGAATGAGTAGCGCAGCGGCTTGCCCAGCGCCTGGGCATCGGCCCACGCCTGCTGGGTATTGACGAAACTCAGCACGCTGCCGGGGCTGAATTCGCGGCTTTGCGGATCGACGCCACCGTTGACGTATTCCAGCGAAACCCACTGCGGCGCCTCGACGCGATACAACACTTGAATGGCCACCGGCGCCGAATCGAGCATCACGACCGAGCCGGTCATGAACTCGCGCAACAAGCTGAACACTTCAACCAGCCCGGCCTTGCCCGGCACTTCGAAACCCCAGCGGCGCTGAAACAGATCACCGTAAGCGGCGGCCTGTTCCTGCGCAGTGAAGTCGGACATCGGCACCAGCGACCCGCCCGCTTCTTCCAGCAGGCGCTGCTCGCGGCGCTGGTTGTAGCGGAATTTCTTCGAATACTCTTCGGGCAATCGCGCCAGAGCCAAGCCTTCAGGCTGCGGTTTCAACGTGCTGATCTGCGCGGCATTGAGCTGCGACACGTAAGCCATGCGCTGGCGCACCGGCACAACCACCTCAGCAGCAATCGGCAGGATGATTTCCGCATTGCCCATGTCGAGCAAGCCGCGCTTGCCCTCGCGCTTGAGCACTTCCTTGGACAACGCCACATGCCGGCCCCAGCACGGCACGGCGGCGACGATCTCGCCGCCGACCAGCCAGCCCAGATAGCGCAAATCGATATTGACGAAGCTCGACAAGCGCTCGACCACGTCGGGGTGCGTCGCAAAACTACCACCGAAACGCTGCCACGCCTGGGCATAGCTGTCGCGGTCGATCTCGGTCCAGCCACGCTCACGAAAGCTGCGAAACACCGTCAGCATACGTCGGTCGCGTGGGTCGGCTGAGGTTCGTCACCTTCTTCGAATTCCTTGGCGTGCAGTCGCGCGTAATAGCCGTTCTGCTCGAGCAACTGCAGATGCGAGCCACGCTCGACGATCCGCCCTTCGTCCATCACCAGAATCAGGTCGGCTTTTTCGATGGTGCTCAAGCGGTGCGCAATGACCAGCGTGGTGCGGTTTTGCACAACGTGATCCAGCGCCGCCTGAATGTGCCGCTCCGACTCGGTGTCGAGGGCCGATGTGGCCTCGTCGAGAATCAGCAGCGGCGCATCCTTGAGCAAGGCGCGAGCGATGGCGATGCGCTGACGCTGACCGCCGGACAACAGCACGCCGTTTTCGCCAACCATGGTTTCGTAACCCTGAGGCATCTTGGCGATGAACTCGTCGGCGTAAGCCTCGCGAGCCGCGCGCTTGACCTCATCCAGCGGCGCACCGGCCAGGTCGCCGTAAGCGATGTTGTTGGTGACCGTGTCGTTGAACAGCGTCACAGCCTGGGTCACCAGCGCAATCTGGCGGCGCAGGCTGCGCAGGGTGAAGTCCTGGACTTCCACGCCATCGAGCAGAATCTGCCCGTGCTCGTGCTGGTAGAAACGCGGAATCAAACCAGCCAGCGTTGATTTACCGCTGCCCGAACGCCCGACCAGCGCAACCATCTGCCCCGGCTCGACGCTGAAACTGATGTCGTTGAGCACCGGTTTGTCGGTGTCCGGGTACTGGAAGCTGAGGTTGCGCACTTCCAGACGCCCTTCGAGACGATCGCGCTCGACGCTGCCCTGATCCACTTCGGCCGGCTCGTCCAGTTGTTCGAAAATGCTTTCGGCACCCGCCACGCCTTTCTGAATCGTCGAACTGACTTCCGACAGCTGCCGGATCGGCTTGGGCAACAGGCCCGCCATGGTGATGTAGGCCACCAGATCACCGGGAGAGGCGTCGCCGCGAAGATAAAGCACAAGGAACATGACCACGGCCATGGCGCTGTACGTGACCAATTGCAGCATCGGCGTGTACACCGCGCCGGTTTTGGTCATGGTCAGTTGTTTGTCGGTATTGCTCTGGCTGGCATCACGAAAGCGTTGCTTTTCATAGGTTTCGCCGCCGAAGCTGCGCACCACGCGATAACCATGAATGGTCTCGGAGGCGACATGCGTGACGTTGCCCATCGACACCTGAATCTTCTTGCTCTGTTTGCGGAATTTCTTGCTGGTGCTGTTCACCATGATGCCGATGACCGGCAGGATCGCCACCATTACCAACGTGAGCTTCCAGTTCATCCACAACAACGTGCAGAACAGGAAGATCACGGTCATGCCTTCACGGATGACCACTTTGATCGCGTCCGTTGCCGCGCCGGTGACCATGGTCACGTTGAAGGTAATGCGCGAAATCAGATGACCGGAGTTGTTCTTGTCGAAAAAGCGGTTAGGCAACTCCAGCAATTTGTTGAACAACACTACCCGCAGGTCATGCACCAGCCCCAGAGAAACCCGGGCCAGAAAGAAGTTACCCAGATACGAACCCACGCCCTGCAACAGGGCGATGAACACAATCATCAGCGGCACGGTTTGCAGCAATTGCAAATCGCCCAGATAAGGGTTGCCCGGGAACAGGCTGGCTTCAGGATTGGCCAGCCCGTCGACAAAGTACTTGAGGATGTAGGCGAGCATCGGTTGGGTCGATGCGAAAATCAGAAACCCGACGATGCTGAGGAGAAAGAGACCGGCATAGGGCCGCACGTAAGCCAAAAGGCGGAAGTAGATCGCCAGCGTTGACTGGGCTTTCGGTTCAGGACTGCTCATGGTGATCCGCACAATTCAGTGAGGCGGGGATGATATCACAGGCCTTTTTTCCCCGATAAACATGACGGCGCGCCAGCTTTTGACCAAGTCGGTTAAGATACGCCGCTAACGATGGGGAGCCCGCTATGCAATCGATTGACCACAGCACTTACGAGGCACTGCGCAAAGGTGCACAGGTACTGGAGGCCGACGGTTCCGGCGACAAAGTGTTGAAGCTGGCCGACGGCCGCATGCTCAAACTGTTCCGTCGCAAGCGCTTGCTCAGTTCGGCGCTGTTCTTCCCCTACGCGCAGCGCTTTGCCAACAACACCCGCGCGCTGCAGCAACGCGGCATCCTTTGCCCGCAAGTCATCGCGGTCTATCGTATCCCCAGCATCGAGCGCGACGGCGTCTACTACAGCCCGCTGGAAGGCCGCACGGTGCGCCAGTTGCAAGGTTCGCCCGAGGATGGCGATTCACTGAGAATGCAATTGGGCAGCTACTTTGCCCTGCTGCATGAAAAAGGCGTGTACTTTCGATCGCTGCACTTCGGCAACGTGGTGCTGACCCCGGACCACCAATTGGGCCTGATCGACATTGCCGATCTGCGCTGCCAGAAACGCGCACTGAGTGACAGCAAACGCCTGCGCAACTTCGCGCATTTGCTGCGCTACAAGGAAGACCGTCAATGGCTACTCGGTGACGACGCCGGCGACAGCTTTATCGAAGGCTACCGCCAGGCGCTGCCGAGCAACCGACAGGCGCCACTGATCTCGCGCCTGCGGCCATTGCTGGCGTAAGGTTCAGCGTCCGATCACCACCAACGTGGCACCCTTGCGATTCTTGAAGTGTTCGAGCACGTGCATTTGATGCGCCGCCAGCCACTCCACCAGCCACGGCTCATCGCCCTTCGCCTCGATCACGAAATAGCGGAATTTTGCCGCGTGCGTCGGCGACATCGCTTCTTCACGGGTCAGGCTGGGCAGCACATAGCCGCGACCGGCGTAATAACTGATCCGGCCGTCTTCGAAATAGGTCGGCACGCCGCGCTCAATGTGGCTTGACGCCCAACGTCCGGCGGCAACGTAATGCGTCTTGCCAGCCCCGGTGGACACCACGTTCGCCAGCATCATCAACAACCCCAGAATCACCAGAGCTTTCCCCAGCCGTGGAAACTGGTGAACGAACGCCGCCAACCCCATCGCCATTACCGGCACGAACAGCAGATTGAGGAAGCTCAGATAGCGCGCGTTCATGAACTGCTGCTTGATGAAAAACAGCACCAGCACCACCAGATACAGCAGCGCCGCCCAGGCGAACGGGCGGTAATCGCGCCAGTACGTGCCGAGCACGCCCCAATTACGGCGCAATACGAACGGCACAGCGAACGGCCCCATCAACTTGACGAACGAGATGGTCATCGTCGCCAGGATGCCGAAAAAGATGATACGGCCTGCCTCGTCCCGGGAATATTTGTTGATCAATGAGTTGCCGAACTGATCGCACAACATCTGGAAGGAAGCCAGCACACCGCGAGGTTCGATCATGTCCAGATAGAGCATGACCCGCGCCGACATCAACACACCCGTCACGATCACCAGCAGCAGGCCTGCCAGCGGCAAAATCGAGAACTGCACGAACTGCATGCGACGGTTCGGCGTCCACAGGTTGGGCAACTGCCACAGCGCCAGCGCCGGCACCAGCAGCAGTGCCTCAAGGCGGAACAGCGCTGCTGCAATAATCGCCAGATGAATCGCGGCCGCCCACAGCCAACCGCCGCGCGATTGCCAGCGCGACGCGAGCCAAAGGGCTAACGTGCAGAAAAACCAGAAGCCGCATTCGCGGATGATGTCGTTTCGAAAGGCATTGACCGCCGGCATCGCCAGCACGACCAGGCAGGCCCATCGCGCAAGCTCGGGCGAGCGCTGGCGCACGCAATCGACCATCAAGGCGCTGGTACCGGCGAAAAACAGACCGCACCAAAGATAAGCGCTCAATTCCAGCGGCAAATGCGAAACACGGTGCGTGGCGGCGAGCAATAACGGAAACCACGGCCAGTCGAACGTTGCCCATGCCACGTTGGGCCCAAGCTCGGTAACCTGCTGCGCAATATCGATATACAGCGCAGCATCGCGCCCCACCGTCGCCGTGCCCAACACAGCGATCAGCGATAACAGCACACTGCCAAAAAATGCCAGCGCTACAGAATATTCATCGATGATCCGGGAGACTTGAGCCCCAATCTTCACGCTCATAACCCTCACCCAGCCACCTCATCCATTACCAGGTACACCCACTTCCCTGCGGTTTAACGAAACAGTGATCGCAACGCCTTGCGAGCATAGGACCAGCGCTTGATCGTGCGCCAGTCAGCGCGCAGTGCCTGCAGATAGAAGCCCTTGGCCAATTCATATTCACCATGGGAGTAGCAATCACGAAACAATGACAAACAACGCTGCGCCAGGAATGCCTGACGCAGATCCTGCATTTCTTCAGGCATGCGCCGGTCGGAAAATACTTCGTTGACCACCTGATCGGTCCCCGCCGCAAGGCTTTGGCGCAAATCATGGCGCATGCTGTCCGCATGTTTGTAAATGAGTGCCAACGGCTCGCTCACGACACTGCAGGGAAAACGCGCCAGAACCTGGGCAAACACCGGCAAGTCTTCGACGTTGCGCAGATGCTCAGGATAATTGCCCGGTTCGAAAACGCTGCGATGCATCGCGCAGGCGCCGTTGGAAATCGATACCGTCTTGTCCAGCAGGTAACCCTGCAACCGCTGTCGCGGCGCCGCCGGCAATGGCCTGGTGACCTGCAAGCTGCGCTTGCCATCAGCGAACACTGACCAGTGCGACCCGATCACCATCAGGCTTTGCGGGTTTGCAGCGATGTGTTGCGACAGCGCCGCCAATGCGCCGGGCGCCATCTCGTCATCGGAATCGAGAAACACCAGAAAGCGCCCGGTGGTTTCTTCGATTCCAAGGTTTCGCACCGAAGAGAGCCCACCGTTGCTTTTGCGCAACGCACGGAAGCGCCCGCCATGCTTGAGCAAGAGCTGTTCGACGACCTGAGGCGTATCGTCCGTCGACCCGTCGTCGATGACCAGCAGATCCGCCGTCGCCTCGTCCAACTGCGCCAACACCGACTCAACTGCACGTGGCAGGGTTCGCGCGTAGTTGTAAACCGGAATGACGACGCTGATCAGTGTTTCAGTCAAGTTCGTATCCTTTCACACCCTCTTTCACGACCAGAATATCTTCCATGATCAGGTATTCCAGATCCGAACCGAAAAACATGTTCAGCGCATCGGTTGGCGAACAGATCATCGGCTCACCACGGCGATTGAGCGAGGTATTGAGCGATACGCCGTTGCCGGTGAGGTTTTCCAGCGCCTTCATCATGTCGTAGTAGCGCGGGTTGTATTCGCGCTTGAGTACCTGGGCGCGAGAAGTGCCGTCTTCGTGGACGACCTCCGGCACGCGGGTTTTCCATTCTTCAGCGACTTCGAAGGTGAACGTCATGAACGGAGCCGGGTGATCGATCTTGATCATCTGCGGCGCAACGGTGTCGAGCATCGACGGGCAGAAAGGCCTCCAGCGCTCGCGGAACTTGATCTGGTGGTTGATCCGGTCAGCTACGCCGGCGACACTCGGGCAACCGATGATCGAACGACCGCCGAGGGCTCGCGGGCCGAACTCCATGCGCCCCTGGAACCAGGCGACCGGGTTGCCGTCGACCATGATTTTGGCGATCTGCTCCGGCATGTTGTCGAGCTTGCGCCAGGCCGGCTTGTTCGCGTGCCGGGCGCACGCGGCGATCACGTCTTCGTTGCTGTAGGACGGGCCGAGATAGACGTGTTCCATCTTCTCGACCGGTACGCCACGGGCGTGCGACACGTAGGCAGCGGCGCCCACCGCGGTGCCGGCATCGCCGGATGCAGGCTGCACGAACAGCTCCTTGATATCGTCGCGGGCAATGATTTTCTGGTTCAGCTTGACGTTCAACGCACAGCCACCGGCGAATGCGAGCTTGCCGGTTTCCTTCAGTACATCGCCCAGATAGTGGTCGATCATCTGCAACGCCAGCTTCTCGAACAGCGCTTGCATGCTCGCGGCGTAGTGGATGTACGGCTCGTCTGCGATATCACCTTCGCGCTTCGGACCCAGCCATTCGATCAGCTTCGGCGAGAAATAGAAGCCTTTGCCTTTCTCTTTGTAGCGACGCAGGCCGATCACGTTGGCGTAGTCGGTGTTGATCACCAGCTCACCATTCTCGAACGAGGCCAGACGCGAAAAATCATACTTGCTGGCGTCACCGTAGGGCGCCATGCCCATGACCTTGAACTCGCCGTCAAGCATTTCGAAGCCGAGGAACTCGGTGATCGCACCGTACAGGCCGCCGAGGGAGTCCGGATCGAAGAATTCCTTGATCTTGTGGATCTTGCCGTTTTCGCCATAGCCGAAGAAGGTCGTGGCGTACTCGCCCTTGCCGTCGATCCCGAGGATCGCGGTTTTTTCCTTGAAGCCGGAGCAGTGATAAGCGCTGGAGGCGTGGGCCAGGTGATGCTCGACTGGCTCGATCTTGATTTTCTTCGGATCGAAGCCCAGTTGTTCCAGGCACCAGACGATCTTGTTGCGGTAGCGCTTGTAGCGGCGGTTGCCCATCAGGATCGCATCGAGGGCGCGATCCGGTGCGTACCAATAGCGCTTGGCGTAATGCCAGCGGGCCTTGCCGAAGAGGCTGATCGGGGCAAACGGGATCGCGACCACGTCAACATCGGACGGCTTGATGCCGGCCTGTTCCAGACAGAACTTCGCCGATTCGTAGGGCATGCGGTTTTTTGCATGCTTGTCGCGTACGAAGCGCTCTTCTTCAGCCGCCGCCACCAGCTTGCCATCGATGTACAAGGCTGCTGATGGGTCATGGCTAAGGGCGCCGGACAGGCCAAGAATCGTCAATGCCACAGGGGTCTAGCCTCTTTAGTCTGCGTACAGGCGCGATGCGCCTTGAAAATGGATGTATCCCCGCACAGGCGAGAGACAGCTAAAGCGCGGGATTATAGCGTAAACAACGGTGGAATTACCCTGTGCGATTGACCGAGGATGAATCGGCCACCTCATTTGGCAGTCGCTGATCAATGACTCGATACAAGGCACTGTCTTGCGGCCAGTTGCGCATGAATCGCGCGCGGTCACGGGCATACGCCTGCGCAAAACTGCTGATAGAGCCGTGCTGACACATCGAGTCCAGATCGATCAATGCCCAGCGATCTTCGTGCCAGAACAGGTTGTGCCCTTTGAAATCACCGTGACTGATGCGTTCATTGATCAATTGCGCGAACAGCGAATCCAGCGCCTGCAGTTCCGCCTCGGGCGCTTCGCCACTTTCGACATATGGCGCAAAGCGCTCGATGATGTCCGGCCCCGGCAAGAACTCGGTCACCAACCAGGCGCGACCGCGCAGCCACAGGAAGCGTTTTTCCAGCACCGCCAGGGGTTTCGGTGTGGCAATTGCGAGAAACGCCAGGCGATTGCCTTCGCGCCACGAGTGCCACGCACGGCTCGGGCGCCAGAAGCGCTTGAGCCAATGGGCGAATCCTTTGATGTTGTAGCGCTTGATCACCAGCGTACGCTGGCCCACCTGCACCTTGCCGACGCTCGCTGCGCCGCCTGTCTTGTAGAGATGACCCTGCTCAAGCAGCGCATCGGCCTGCTTGAGCACTGGCAGCATCGCCGCTTCTTCTTCGCGGCGGATCGCCCGCAAACCAAATGCTCCACGCCGCACGCTGAACAGCGTGCATTCGCGGCCGACCTTGGCAAGGAAGTCCTTCAGCCGCCAGCGGCGGACTTTGTCGATCTGTTTCTGCAAGGCTTCCAGCGGCAACGCGTGCTCGCTGTTGCTCAGCAGGTAATACACCAGCAGCTCTTCAGTGAACGGTTCCAGCGCCTTGGGCAACTGCGCGAAAAACACCCCGAGATTTTCCAGGACCTTTTGCCGTGACAATGGTTGGCCGGCGGTTTCCGCGCGAATCCCGGCGCCATCGATCAAGTACAACTGGCCACCGTGGCGCAGCAGATTGTCCAGGTGCAGGTCTTCCTGCCAGAGGCCCTTGCCGTGCAACTGGCCAATCGCACCCAAGGCCTCGGCCAGCACCGCAGATTGCGCATCAGCCAGCACAGGCAAAGACTCGACTTGCGCCCAGGCATCGCCCAGGCTTTCGGCGTTTTCCAGAAGTTCGAACAGCAGCCAGCCACCCTCGCCATTCGTCAGCCCATCGGCCAGCAACAGCGGCGTGGTCAGACCTTGCTCGGCGAGCAGACGCACGCCGTCCAGCTCACGCTGAAAATGTCGCGCGGCCTTGCCACCGACCAGCAGCTTGGCCAGCACCGGACGGCCGCGCCACACGCCGGCGCCCACATAGCGCTGCCCCGGCAATACCCGCAGCAGACTCAACAGTTGCAAGTCGGCACTGCCGGCGGCATCGGCCAGGGTTACTGTCAGCGGCAGCGCCGGGGCACGCCCGACATTGGCCAGCTCGGACAATCGCATCAGCGGGTCTCCTTGTGCGTGCGGCGCGCGGTCAGGCGGGCGAGCCAGCTGTCGACCAGCGAGCTGTCACCAGGCTGATCGAGATAAGCCGCCAGCAACTCGCGCAGCTGCGCCTCGGTCCACTGCGGTGCACGGCGTTGCAGCGGCTCCAGATCCTTGATGCGGTCGCGCAGGCCGAACAGCAACGGCCGGGTCTTTTCCAGGTCGATCAACTGCGCCCGATACTCGTCACCTGCGGCCCGCAGAAAAATATGCTTGGGATAAAAACAGCCGTGCACCTGACGCACGCCGTGCAGATGCCGCGCCAGCAGTCCGCAGGCACGCAGGATGGCTGACTGCTGCGCGCGGTCGAGTTGCGCCCAGCGTTGCAACAGCGAATCCAGATCGCTCCAGCCGTCCAGCGCGCGGGTCAGCAGGATGGCGCGCACTTCACCGTTGACCTTGCGCTCACCAAAGAACGCCGCTTGCAGCGCCGGTATGCCGAGCTTGCGATAACGGCTGATGTTGCGAAACTCGCGGGCGAAACTGGGCTCGCCGAACGGCGCATGCAACGTGCGCGTCAGGTAGTTGCTCTGGCGCTTGAGGTAATACCCCTGCCCCTCCAGATCCAGACGAAACACACTGCTCCAGCCACCGCCGGCGGTGTTGGGCTCGTCCACCGCCTCAAGCTCTTTGGCCCACAGCGCTTCAAAGGTGTCCAGGCCATGGCGCGCCAGCAGTGCGCGGTCATCGTCGGCCAGAAAATCAGTCATTCACGTCCCTCGAAAAATCTCACCACGTGCCGAATCCGCTTCTTGTCGGCGCTATCAAGCCGATCGCACTGGCGATACTGCTTGTAAAAGCGCAAGCGCTGGGTGTTCGACAGGTGATATTTGGCGAGCTTGTCGAGACAGGCCAGATCCTTGGTGATCCGATACTTGAGCCAGAAGCCGCGCCAGAATTCGCCATTGGGGCAGTCGATCAGAAAAATGCGCGCCTGATCGTCAATCAACAGGTTGCGCCATTTCAGATCGTTATGAGTAAAACGGTGATCGTGCATGGTCCGGGTATAACCGGCCAACTGCCGGCTGACGCCGTCGACCCAGGCGCGGTCCTTGAGTTTCGGATCCTTGCGTTCGGCAAGCGCCGAGAGGTCTTCGGTACGCGGCAGTTCGCGGGTGATCATTGCGCCGCGATCGTACGCTGCACCGCGTCGCTCCAGACCCCAGGCGACAACTTCGGCAGTGGGAATGCCCCATTTGGCGAAGCGCTTGAGGTTCTGCCACTCCATCTTCACTCGCGGCTTGCCGAGGTAGCGGCGCAAGCCTTTACCCGCGCCGACGTAGCGTTTGACGTAGTAATTGACGCCGTTGCGCTGCACGCGAATCACTTCGGACAGCGGGTCACGGGTCAGGCGCTCGCCTTGCAGGGCAAACACCGCGTCGAGACTGCCGAAATCTTCGGCGAGATCGCTGTAGGCGGGTTCGAGAATCCATCCCGCCATCAGAGCGCATCCCCGTAACGCTGCTTGCGCGCGTAGAGCTTGTCGGCCTTGCCTTGCAGCCAATTGAGCAGCGGCGCTTCTTCGGCGAGGATCTGCCGCAGCGGTTGCTGAAAATAGCCTTTGAGGAAGCGCAGCTTGTCGCGGCGGGTCAGGCCGATGTCCAGCGCAGAGAAATACAGCGCGGCCAGATCCTTGTTGCGCCAGCGCTGGGTAATCGCCGGGCGAGTCTGGGCGCGGTGCAGGTCGATCACCGACAGCTTGAAATCTTCCGGCGTGACCGGTTTATCGGTGTGCAGCAGGAAGTGACAGATGTAGCAATCGCGGTGGTTGACCCCGGCGCGGTGCATCATGCCGGTCATGCGCGCGACCTCGGCAATCAATGCGTGCTTGAGCCTAGGCTCCGGCGGCTGCTTGACCCAGTCGATGCTGAAGTCTTCCAGGCTGATGGTCGGCGCCAGCTCTTGCGTAACGATGAACGAATGCTGATCCGCCGGGTTGCTGCCCTTCTCGCCATAGGCGACCGCGGTCATGGTCGGCACGCCGACTTCCTGCAGACGCTGAATCGCCTGCCATTCCTGGCCCGCGCCGAGTACCGGCAGCTTGGCCGTCAGCAGGTTCTTGAAGATCTCGCCCCAGCCGATGCCCCGGTGAATCTTTACAAAGAATCCGTGGCCGTCGACTTCCGTGCGCAGTGTCCGCCGTGCTTCCAGCTCGCGGTATACCTCGCCCTGCAAGCCTTCGACTTCGGTGAACGGATCGCGTCCGGCCCAAAGGCTTTTGAACGGTTCAGCCAGCATCAACTTCATTAAGCGTGCTCCGCCAGAATCACATCGGCCGCGTGCTGCGGCATGCTGTAGAGGTCAGCCGTCTCGGCGAAGGCCAGACCATTGCGGCTCCAGGCCGCCCGCGCAGCGTCGTCGCTCAACATCTCAGTCAGGTATTGGGTCAACTGCGCCTGTTCGAACGGTTCATCCAGTACTCGGCCGGCATCGGCCTCGGCGATGTAATGGGCATAGCCGCAGACCGCGCTGACCAGTACCGGCAGGCCGGCGACCAGCGCTTCAAGCAGCACGGTGCCGGTGTTTTCGTTGTACGCCGGGTGGATCAACAGATCGGCGCCGAGCAAGAAACGCGGGATATCGCTGCGGCCTTTGAGGAAGGTCACGTTGTCGCCCAGGCCCAACGTCGCGCTCTGCATCTGGAATAATTTGGGGTCATCCTGGCCGATTACAAACAGCCGGGTGCGTTTCTTCAGTTCGGCGGGCAGCGCGGCAAGCGCTTTGAGGCTGCGATCGACACCTTTGGTCTTGAACCCGGAACCGATCTGCACCAGCAGCAGTTCGTCGTCCTTGAGGTTGAATTCGGCGCGGAAACCGGCGCGAATTTCATCGGCATTCGGCGGGCGTCGACGATCCTGAGCAATGCCCGGCGGCAGCAGATGGAAGCGCTCGAGCGGGGTGTCGTAATGCTTGATGAACAGCGGCTGCTGCACTTCGGAAATCATCAGCACTTCGGTTTTCGCGTCTTTCGCGAATACCGCGCGCTCGTACTCGGCGAAGTGGCGGTAGCGACCCCAGCGACGGTACAGCGAGTTGCGCAGATTCTGCGCTTTGTCTTCAAAACAGCCGTCGGCCGCGTAATAGACGTCGAGACCGGGCATCTTGTTGAAGCCGATCAGGCGGTCGACCGGACGCTTGGCAAGGTCTGCCTCCATCCAGGCGCTGAGTTTTTCGTTGCGACGGTGATTGAACAATGCCTTGACCGGCGCCACCAGCACCTCGAAACCCGGCGGCACGTCGCCTTCCCAGATCAGCGTGTAGACGCGGATCTGATGGCCGCGCTGCTGGCATTCGAGGGCGATGCGCATGAAGTCACGCTGCAAGCCACCGAACGGGAAATATTTGTACAGGACGAATGCCAATTGCATCAGCGCAGCTCCTCAGCCATTAACAACGTGCTCAGTCGGCTGGCGACACGCTCGGGGTTTACACGCGTGAAGCACAGCGGCTGTTCACGCTTGAGGTCAAACTGACGGGCATCCTGCGCGGTCGGTTGATAGGTACATTTCTTCTGCATGCACGGCGCGCATGGAAAATCGCTGGCCAGGTGAATCTGCAGCTTGCCGTAAGCGCCGGTCAGGCCCGGGTTGGTCGGACCGAACAGCGAAATGGTCGGCACGTCCAGCGCCGCGGCCAGATGACCAAGGCCGGTGTCCACTGCGACGCAGGCTTGCGCGCCGGCAAGCACTTTGCCGACGCCGGCCAGATTCAGTTTTGGCAGCACTTCGGCATGTTTGAAGCCAGCGGCAATCCTTTCGGCGCGGGCCTTTTCCTGCTCATTGCCCCACGGCAGCTTTACGCCAACGCCAAGGTAGCCAACGCGCTCGGTCAGCTCGCGCCAGTAGATTTCCGGCCAGTGCTTGGTGTCCCAGGTGGTGCCATGCAGGAACACCACGAAGGCGTTCTTGCGCGGCAGCTCGACCAGGCGCTCGACATTGAGGCCGTAATCGCCCAGGCCTTTAGGCAGGTCATAGCCCAGCGCGATGGCGAACAGTTGCCGCACCCGCTCGACGGCGTGCTGACCACGGGCCACGGCCAGTTTGCGATCATAGAAACGCGCCGCCAGCGGCTCGCGGGCCGAGGTTTTATCGAGGCCGGCGACCGGGGCTTTGACGTAGCGGGTCAGCCAGGCACTTTTCAGCAGGCCCTGGGCGTCGATCACCAGATCGTATTTGTTCGCGCGCACGCTTTGCTTGAAGCGCTTCCACTCGCCGCTGCTGAGGGTTTTCCACAGATTCTTGCGCCAGCGGCGGATCGCCACCGGAATCACTTTGCCGACCGCCGGGTGCCAGGTCGGAATCTCGGCGAAGCCTTCTTCCACCACCCAGTCGAACTTGATCCCGGGAATCGCCCGGGCCGCGTCGGTCAGCGCTGGCAACGCGTGAATCACGTCGCCCAGCGATGAAGTCTTGATCAACAGTACCCGCAACTTATTGGACCTCGACCACGGAGCCGTGCAACTTGTGCAAGGCATCGTTGACGGCGTCCGGCATCAACTGGCGCAGGCAGTTGTAATGGCCGAACCGGCATGTACGGTCGAAGCACGGGCTGCATTCGATCCCCAGGCGCACGATTTCGACCTGCTCGGCCAGCGGCGGGGTGAAGCCCGGCGAAGTAGAACCGTAGACGGCCACCAGCGGGCGGTTCAGCGCGGCGGCGACGTGCATCAGGCCGGAGTCGTTGGACACCACCGAGTCGGCACACGACAGCAGGTCGATGGCTTCGGCCAGCGAAGTCCCGCCACTGAGATTGACCGCCTCTTCACGCAGGCCCGGGATCAAACGCGCGCGGATGTCTTCGCCGACCGAGTGATCGTTTTTCGAGCCGAACAACCACACCTGCCAGCCTTCGCGAATACGCGCTTCGGCAACTTTGGCGTAGTGCTCGGACGGCCAGCGTTTGGATTCGCCGAACTCGGCGCCAGGACACAGGGCCAGGACCGGGCGATCGAGGGTCAGGCCGAATTTGGCCAGTGCCGCTTCGCGGGTCACCGGGTCGATTTGCAGGCTCGGGCGCGGGTAGGGTTTCGGCAGCTCGGCGTTGGGCTCGTAAGCAAGGGCCATGAAGCGCTCGATCATCAGCGGATAACGTTCTTTATCCAGCGTGCGCACGTCGTTGAGCAGGCCGTAGCGGAACTCGCCACGCCAGCCGGTACGCTTGGGGATGCCGGCAAAAAACGGCACCAGCGCCGACTTCAACGAGTTGGGCAACAGGATCGCCTGATCGTACTGCCCGGCGAGGGATTTGCCGATGCGCCGACGCGTCGCCAGCTCCAGCGCGCCGTGGCCGAGCGGGAAGCTCAAGGCCTTGCGCACTTCGGGCATGCGCTCAAGGATCGGCCGGCTCCACTCGGGCGCCAGCACGTCGATTGCGCATTGCGGGTGGCGCTGTTTGAGACACTGAAACAGTGTCTGCGCCATCACCATGTCACCGACCCAACTGGGCCCAACGATCAAAATATTCATGTGCTTTCCAAAAACGAACCGGGGAGGCAATTACGCCTCCCCGCCTCGAGAATTCTACAAACACTGTAGATCTTCTGTGGGAGCGAGCCTGCTCGCGATGGGGTCTTCACATCCAACATTATTGTCGTCTGATACTCCGCTATCGCGGGCAAGCCCGCTCCCACAGGGTTATTCGTTTTGCCGCAAAACCTTGAACACGGTAGATCCCTTGTGGGAGCGAGCCTGCTCGCGAAGGGGCCGGCATATCCAGCATTGACGTCGCCTGACACTTCGCCTTCGCGAGCAGGCTCGCTCCCACATTCGAAACTCATCGCTGCACTGGCGCGTTTCAGCTTAGCCCCAACTCACGCCAGATTCGCATGACCTGCCGGCGCTCCTCGGCAAACTGGTCGCCCGGGATCACCCCGGCATCCTTCTGCAGGGCCTGCCGGTGCGCGGCCGAGCGGTAGGCTTTATAGGCCTCGCGCAGCAGGCTGGCATCTTCGGAAGGCATCAGCCCTTCGTGCTCCAGCTCTTCCAGAATGCGGATGTTATCGGTCCAGCGCAGCAGTGGCGGGTGGCTTTGCGACCACGCCAGAGCCGCGTATTGCACCATAAATTCAATATCGACGATACCACCGGCGTCCTGCTTGAGGTCGAACGACGCCGTCGCCTCGAAGGCATTGGCCGCCGTGCCGGCCGCGGTGCTCCTGGTGCCGAGGTTGTCGCGCATCTTCGCGCGCATTTCGCTGACTTCCTGCTGCAGCGTCGCCAGATCACGGGCCTTGCCCAATACTTGCGCGCGGACTTTCTCGAACGCCTGACCGACATCCTGACTACCGACCAGCACCCGCGCCCGCACCAACGCCTGATGTTCCCAGGTCCAGGCTTCGTTTTCCTGATAGCGGGCAAAAGCGCCGAGCGAACTCACCAGCAGCCCCGCCGCACCGGACGGTCGCAGACGCATGTCGACTTCGTAGAGCTGGCCGGAGTTGGTCTGCGCCGTCAGCAGGTGAATGATCCGCTGCCCCAACCGCGTGAAGAATTGCGCACCATCGATCGACTTCGGCCCGTCGGTTTCCGCCTGCGGATCGCCATCGTGAATGAACACCAGATCCAGATCCGAACCATGCCCCAGCTCCAGACCGCCGACCTTGCCGTAACCGACAATAATGAAGCCGGGGTCGCACAAAGTACCGTCGGTGCGCAGCGGCGTGCCGTATTTGGCCACGGTCTGGCGCCAGGCCAGGGCCAGCACCTGTTCGAGAATCGCTTCGGCCAGCCAGGTCAGGTAATCGCTGACTTTCATCAACGGCAGGCTGCCGGCGATTTCCGAAGCGGCGACGCGCAAGCGGTGCGCCAGTTTGAAATGGCGCAGGGCTTCCATCTGCTGCTCGAGGTCATCTTCGGGAATCCGCGTCAGGCGTTCGCGCAACTCGGCGGCCAGCTCCGGCGCCAAGGGTGGCTTGAACAGGCGGCCTTCATTCAGCAACTCGTCGAGCAGCAGTGGGAAGCGGGTGATCTGTTCAGCGATCCATGGGCTCGCCGCGCACAGCGTCAGCAAACGCCGCAGGGCACCGGGGTTCTCGGTCAGCAGCACCAGATAAGCCGAACGCCGAGCCACCGCCTCGACCAACGGCAGCACCCGCTCAAGCACCAGATCCGGATTGGCATGTTCCACCGCCTGCGCGAGCAGACGCGGAATGAACGCATCGAGCCGTTCTCGCCCCAGACGCTGCATGGCGCGCAGTTGCGGACTGCTGCGCAACCCGGCCAGCGCTTTCAGGGCTTTGCTCGCATCGACAAAACCGGCCTCCTGCAACTGACGGCAGGCCGCTTCCTCGTCTTGCGCTTCCTCCCACAACGGCAGCCATTCACCGCCGACCACCACTTCGCTTTCGGCTCCCTCTTCCTCGTCGGGATCGGCGATCACCTGAGCGAAGTGCCAGGCCACGCGGCCGCGCCAGAACATCAGTTTTTCGTGGAAAGCGTCCCAATCGGCGAAACCGAGCATGAAGGCAATACGCGCCTGATCCTGTGCGCTGTCCGGGAGCATCTGGGTCTGACGGTCAGCGATCGCCTGGATCGCATGTTCGGTGTAACGCAGGAATTCGTAGCCTTCGCGCAACTCACTGACCACCGCCGGCGGCAGATAGCCCTGCCCCTCCAGCGTGCTCAACACCTTTAATAGAGGACGCTGTTGCAGGCTCAGATCGCGTCCGCCGTGAATCAACTGAAAGGCCTGGGCGATGAACTCGACCTCGCGGATGCCACCGGAGCCCAGCTTGATGTTGTCGGCCATGCCTTTGCGCCGCACTTCCTGCTGGATCAACTGCTTCATGGTGCGCAGCGCTTCGATCGCCGAGAAATCCAGATAACGCCGGTAAACGAACGGCCGCAGCATGTCGAGCAATTGCGCACCGGCGACCTGATCGCCGGCCACCACCCGCGCCTTGATCATCGCGTAGCGTTCCCAGTCGCGGCCCTGGTCCTGGTAATACTGCTCCAGCGCGTTGAAGCTGAGCACCAGCGCGCCGGACGAACCGTACGGACGCAGGCGCATGTCGACGCGGAACACGAAGCCGTCGACGGTCATCGGGTCGAGCGCCTTGATCAAACGCTGGCCGAGACGGATGAAAAATTCCTGGTTATCCAGCGAGCGCTTCACACCAACAGTCTCGCCGCCTTCGGGATAGGCGAAAATCAGGTCAATGTCCGAGGACAGGTTCAATTCGACGGCGCCGAGCTTGCCCATGCCGAGAACGACCATTTGCTGTGGCAGACCGCTGCGGCGCCCGGTCGGCGTGCCGAACTGTTCGCAATGACGGCTGTACAGCCACTGATAGGCTTGATCGATGGTGGCGTCGGCCATGTCCGACAGGTCGCGACAGGTCTGCACCAGATCAGCCTGGCGGGTGAGGTCACGCCAGATGATCCGCACCTGATGCCGGGCGCGCTGGCGGCGCAGGGCTCGGCCGAGCTCATCTTCGCTCTGCGCGGCATTTACTGCGGCGGCAATTTGCGTGCACAGTTCGCCCGGTGCATAAGCCCGGTCGAGTTCGCCCGACTGCACCAGCGCCAGTAACATCAAAGGGTCACGAACGCTCTGTTCAATGACAAACTCGCTGGCAGCGCTGACGCGGGCGAACTGCGCCCAGCGCTCGGGCGTCCAGTTTGCCAGCCCGTGATCGTCATCCAGCGCGGCGACGGCCGTACGGAACGACTGCTCGGATCGATTGACCAACGGCAGGAGAATGGCGGGCAGTTCGGCAAGCACGGGCAGGGTCATGGTCTATCCTTGATCGGCGTGTAAACGGCCGCTTGTAGTGATTGGCGAAAAGCCGCTACCCGCCGGAGTGTCGAACAAAAGTTAGAAATAGCTGAAAATTCATTGTCGTTGGCAGCGAATATCAAAGTTTCACCTTTTTCGGATGGCAAAAGACCAACCTTAACGATTATTCTCACAACGCAGTTGGAGGCCACGAGCCATTCTTCTG
>Ga0308159_1001562_pt1 | contig 31969 bp, 27 predicted proteins | sample PhyCR1_FD_201040 | JGI IMG/M metagenome (GOLD analysis project Ga0308159, IMG submission 201040) | Phyllosphere microbial communities from UC Gill Tract Community Farm, Albany, California, United States - DLSLC.R1 | ecosystem: Host-associated > Plants > Phyllosphere > Unclassified | place: USA...
GAATGCCCGAAATCGCCGTGCAACGCGCGCTCGAAGAAGGTAATAAACTGCTGCCACAGAGGTTTATCGAGGCCCAGATCCTGACGGACCAGCTCGACGACGCTGGCATCGGCATCTTGACCGGCGAGCATACGCGCCGGATCGCCTGGCAGCAGGTGAACAAACAGAAACACCAGCACGGCGACGATAAGCAGGGTCGGGATAAGCCCCAACAGGCGGCGGATAAAATAATTCAGCATAATAAAACGGGTATTGTCATCAACGCTCTCATCCCTTTATTACCCCGAGTAACCTCGGGGCAGCGGCCAAATCGGCGGTTATTTCACATCCGCGCCATCGAAGTTGAATGAGGTATCCGGCATCACATAGAAACCGCTCAGGCGTTTGTTGCTCACCGACAGCAGACGTTCGGTCGCCAGGAAAGCCCAAGGCGCGTCGGCCCAGATCTTGTCCTGTGCGTCTTTGTACAGTTTGGCTTTCTCGGCCTTGTCGGTGGTGTTCAGCGCATCGCTCAAATCTTTGTCGACCTGCGGATTGCTGTAAAACGCGGTATTGAACTGTTTCGGCGGCGCAGACTGGGTGGCAAACAGCGGCGACAGCGCCCAGTCGGCTTCACCCGTCGAGGCAGACCAACCGGTGTAGAACATCCGCAGACCCGACTCTTTCTGCCCGACGTTTTCTACCTGGGCGGCGCGCTGCGCGGCATCAAAGGCGGTAACCGTCACTTTGATGCCCACCTGCGCCAGCTGTTGCTGAGCAAACTGAATCACTTTCTGCGCGGTGCTGGAGTTGTGCGACGACCACAGCGTGGTGCTGAAACCGTTGGGATATCCGGCTTCCTTCAGCAGTTCGCGAGCCTTGGCAGGATCATAAGGCCACGGCTGATATTTGGCGGAGAATTCGATATTGGCAGGCAGCGGGCCTTCGGCAGGCACGGCATAACCGGCGAAGGCAACCTTGATAAGCGCCTGCTTGTTAATGGCGTAGTTAATGGCCTGACGCACCTTGAGGTTGTCGAACGGCTTCTGCGTTACGTTGAAACTAATATAACGTTGCAGGATAGACGGCGACGTCACCAATTGCAGTTTGCTGTTTTTCTCGAGCAGCGCGGCCTGTTCGTACGGCACGGGATAGGCTAAATCCGCCTCGCCGGTTTGCAGCATTGCGGCGCGGGTGTTGTTGTCCACCACGGGACGCCAGGTGATGGTGTCCAGCTTCGGCTCGCCCTTTTTCCAGTAACCGTCAAACTTCTTCACCTTCACAAAATCGGTCTGGTTCCACTGTTCCAGCGCGTAAGGCCCGGTGCCGACCGGATGGAAGCCGATGTCCTTGCCGTATTTGCTCAGTGCGGCCGGAGAAATCATCACCGCCGACGGGTGCGCCAGATTGTTGATAAAGGCCGAGAACGGCGCTTTCAGCGTAATTTTGACCGTGTTGGCATCCACCGCCTCGGTGTTGGCGATCATCTTGAACAGGTTGTAGCGCTTGAGATGACTGTCGGGATTGCTGGCGCGGTCGAGGTTGACTTTGACCGCAGCGGCGTTGAAGTCGGTGCCGTCCTGGAATTTCACTCCCGGATGCAGCTTGATGGTATAGGTCAGTCCATCCTGGCTTACCGTGTAGCTCTCGGCCAGTACGTTGACGAGTTTCATGTCTTTATCAAAGCCGAACAGGCCCTGATAGAAAGATTTGGCAACCGCCTGCGACAGCGTGTCGTTGGCGTCGTAAGGGTCGAGCGAGGTGAAGTTCGACCCCACCGCAATCACCACGTCCTTCGCCGCCCAGGCCGAGCCGGAGGCCATCGCGCTGACCATCAGCGTCGCCAAAACAGCCTTGCGCATCATTTTCTGCTGCATACTGATTCCTTTTCCTTAGTCATCTGTAAAAGTAACAATTGTGCCTGCTACGGCGTCTGTCAATAGAGGCTGGAGACGGCATGACGTGCCACGAAATGCCCCTGTGACACCTCGACCAGCGGCGCAACCACGGGGTCGTCGCCAACGGGGCGAATCGGGCTCGGGATCTCGTCGACCTGCAATGTGCGCTCGACCCGCCGATGCTGCGGCGACGCCACCGGCACGGCGGCCATCAACTTGCGGGTATAAGGATGCTGCGGATTCTCGAACACCGCCGCACGCGGCCCAATCTCGACGATTTGCCCCAGATACATTACCGCCACGCGATGGCTGATTCGCTCGACCACCGCCATATCGTGAGAAATAAACAGAAACGCGATACCGAACTCTTTCTGCAGATCCATCAGCAAATTGACTATCTGCGCCTGAATCGAGACGTCCAGCGCCGACACCGATTCGTCGGCTATCACCACCTTCGGATTCAGCGCCAGCGCGCGGGCGATGCAGATTCGCTGTCGCTGCCCCCCTGAAAACTCGTGCGGATAACGCTCGGCGTGCTCGGGCAGTAACCCGACCTTTTCCAGCAACCACGCCACCCGCTCTCTGGCTTCCTGACGCGTGCCGATACCGTGAACCAGCAAGGGTTCCATAATCGAATACCCGACGGTAAGACGAGGGTCCAGCGACGCATAGGGATCCTGAAAGATAAACTGGATATCACGCCGAAGATGCTGCAACGACGAGGCGGAGATTTGCCCGCCGTGCTCGCCGTCAAACACCGTCTTGCCATTGAAAATCACCGATCCCCCCTGGCTTTCGACCAGCCGCAGCAGCGAGCGCCCGGTGGTGGATTTGCCACATCCCGACTCGCCCACCAGCGCCAGCGTTTCACCGGGATGCAGATCAAAGCTGACCTTCTCGACCGCGTGAACGTAGCGGGTGACGCGATTGAGCCAGCCGCTGCGCAGCGGAAAACGGGTCACCAGATTGCGCACCTGTAAAATGGGACGGGCGGCGGGATCCAAGGTCGTTTGAATCAGCGCCTCGCTCCGGGCGGCAGACGTGTGGCCCGTGGCGTCAAGCAGCGGAAAACGGGCGGGCAGCTGTGTTCCCCTCATCGCCCCGAGTTGCGGCACGGCGGCCAGCAGCGCGCGGGTGTAAGGATGCTGCGGGGAGGTGAAAATTCGGCTCACCTCGCCCTCCTCCACGCTTTCGCCCTTGTACATCACCAGCACGCGGTCGGCGATTTCGGCGACTACGCCCATATCGTGGGTGATAAAAATCACCGCCATCTGCATCTCTTGCTGCAGCACACGAATCAGTTGCAGGATTTGCGCCTGGATGGTGACGTCCAGCGCGGTCGTGGGTTCGTCGGCAATCAGCAGCGCGGGTTTGCAGGAGAGCGCCATGGCTATCATTACGCGCTGGCGCATACCGCCGGAAAGCTGATGGGGATAACTGTCGAGGATATTTCTGGCTTCGGGAATACGTACCAGCTCAAGCATGCGCAGCGCTTCGGCTCGGGCGGCGGCGTTATCCTTGCCCTGATGGAGTCGAATGGATTCGGCAATCTGCTCGCCGACCGAAAACACGGGATTCAGCGAGGTCATCGGCTCCTGAAAAATCATCGCCATATCCGCGCCGCGCAATTTGCGCATGTCGGACTGGCTGGCTGCGGTCAGGGAAACCACGTTTCCCGCCCGCCGCCGAAACAGGATGTCGCCCTGATGAAGCTCGCCGCCGCCCTGCTCGACCAGCCGCATCAACGCCAGCGACGTGACGGATTTACCCGATCCCGACTCTCCGACAATCGCCAGCGTCTCGCCGCGTTTTACCTCGAAATCGAGATGACGCACCGCATCGATGACCTGTCCGTCGTGCGCAAATCGCACGCCGAGATTGCGCACCGACAAGACCTGTTCGTCAGGCATTGCCCGTATGGAGGGGGCCGGGTTTCTCTGGTTCACCGTAACTCCTTGCTCATTTACTGCTCCCTGAAACGCATGGTTTATCGATAAATGCCGACCTCGGGTGCCTGGCCGACATAGCCAAAGCCGCGATACATGCCTTCGCTGTTAAACGGCAGACAGACATTGCCGAAACGGTCGATGGCAATCATGCCGCCCGCGCCGTCAAGGGCGACGAGTTTTTCCATCACCACTTTGTCGGTGGCCTGTTGCAGCGTCATGCCCGCATACTCAATCAGTGCTGCCACGTCATAGGCGGCGACGGTGCGCATAAAGACTTCGCCGGTGCCGGTGCTTGAAACCGCGACCGTGCGGTTGCTGGCGTAGCACCCTGCGCCGATGATGGGGGTATCGCCCACACGTCCGGCCTGCTTGTTGGTCATGCCTCCGGTCGAGGTTGCCGCCGCCAGATTACCGAATATGTCCAGCGCGACGGCACCTACCGTACCAAATTTGCGATCGGGATCGAGAGGATCGTCCGACGGCGACGCCGCAAGCGAGGCGGCATCGTGATCGAGCATGATCCCTTCACTGGCGCGCGCGCGTTGAAGCTGGTCATAACGCTCCTGCGTATAAAAGTAGTCTGCCGCGACCATTTCCTGCTGATGGTCGCGGGCAAACTGCTCGGCACCTGCGCCAGTAAACAGGACGTGCGGACTCTCTTCCATCACTTTTCGCGCAGTCAGAATCGGGTTGCGGATATGGCTGACGCAGCTCACCGCGCCTGCATCCAGCGTGCGGCCGTCCATAATGCAGGCATCCAGTTCGTGCGTGCCCTGATGGGTCATTACCGCCCCTGTCCCCGCATTGAACAGCGGACACTCTTCCAGCAGGCGAACGGCTTCGGTCACGGCGTCCAGCGCCGTGCCGCCCGCCGCCAGAATCGCCTGACCGCTGGCGACAATCCGCTCCAGCGCCTGCAGATAAAGGCGCTCTTTTTCGGCGCTCATTGCCGCACGGGTAATGGCGCCTGCGCCGCCGTGAATGGCGATAACCGCAAACGGCGCGGTGGATTGTGGCGAAGCGCCGCGAGACAAGGTGCTTGAATTCGTCATGAGTGTGCTCTTTTGCCGCAAAGGCAGTCTAAAGAATAGTCGAAGATTTTGACTATATTTAGCCGGTCAGCGTAAGTAAAGCTGAAAGTGAAGTCCACGCAAAAGCGGTTAATTGCTTAGAATATTTAGAGAAAATTGCGGATAAAATCGAATAACGTGGGGCGGGAAGAGATAAAAAAAGGAAAACCAGCAGCGCTGATTTCCCCTCTTTTTATGGCGAGATAGTCAATTCGGCGAGATGCGCTGCAAGCTGTTGATCCAGCCGAAGGACGGCATGGGATCTACGCGACGTGCCCTACCGTGGCGGCGCTGAATCAATCCTTTGTCTTGCATTTCGTTGAGGTCGCGGCGAATCGTTTCCAGACTCACTGCCAACCACTGCGCTAACTCGTTTACCTGAACTACCTCATGCTGATCCACCAATTTCAGTATGGCCTGGTGGCGGTTTTTTTTCATCACGATGCAACTCCAAACGCGGAAGACAATTTTATGTGACATCCATCACAAAATCGAGGCTAATGATACGCTGTTGTCTCACCCATTTTTGCGATCGATCTCATTATTTTGAGATCTTTTTTTATAAATTTCATTTTTCCGCGCCATTTTCTTTTAAACGAAAGCACACCGACTTGGGGCTGTACGCTTAATGGACCGCCATTTCTCTGGCATAATGAAAGAATATTTTTTACATCACCGGCCAGGTTTTGCCCTGCTTTGGCCGGTAAAAAAAGGGTTCAATGATGGAAAACACTTTCACTTCCGGCCTGATTTCTTTGCAGGACGCGCTGGAAAAAATGCTGACGCAAACCGCGCCGCTGACCCAAAACGACACGCAGTGGCTGCCGCTGACCGCCTCGGCCGGGCGCATTACCGCAAGCCCCGTTCGCTCGCCGGTGTTTGTTCCGCCTTTCGATAACTCCGCGATGGACGGTTATGCGCTTCGCAGTGCGGATTTTCATGCCGACGCCGTCTTTCCTGTCGCGGGCAAAGCCTTTGCCGGCGCGCCTTTCTCGGGCGAGTGGCCGACGGGAAGCTGCATCCGCATCATGACCGGCGCGCCGGTTCCCGCCGGTGCCGACGTAGTCATCATGCAGGAAGAAGCAGAAGTGCTGGACGCCGGTGTGCGTTTTACGGCCTCTATCGTGCCGGGACAGAATATTCGCCTGATAGGCGATGACATCCGTGAAGGCCAGGAAGTGCTGGGTGCAGGTGTACGTCTGGGTGCCGCTCAACTGCCGCTGCTGGCGTCCCTGGGCGTCGAGAAAGTGGAAGTCAATCGTCGTCTCAAGGTGGCCGTGTTCTCGACCGGCGATGAACTTCAGCCGGTCGGCACGCCGCTGAAAGAGGGGCAAATCTATGACACCAACCGTTTTGCGGTACATCTGATGCTGAACCAGCTTGGCTGCGAAGTGCTGGATCTCGGCATTATTCGCGACGATCCCGAGGCCCTGCGTCAGGCGTTTAACCAGGCCGACGCGTTTGCCGATCTGGTTATCAGCAGCGGCGGCGTTTCCGTCGGCGAAGCGGACTACACCAAAACCATGCTCGAAGAGATAGGCAAAATCGGTTTCTGGAAGCTGGCTATCAAACCCGGCAAGCCGTTTGCCTTCGGGAAACTGAGCAACGCCTGGTTCTGCGGTCTGCCGGGCAATCCCGTGTCTGCCGCGCTGACCTTCTATCAACTGGTGCAGCCTCTCATCGCCAAACTTTCGGCGCAAAGTGACTGGAGCCTGCCGCCGCGCCTGCGTGCCAAAGCCGCGACCGCCTTCAAAAAAACGCCGGGCCGACTGGATTTCCAGCGCGCCGTGTTCAGTCATAACTCTCAGGGCGAACTTGAGGCGCGAACTACAGGCCCACAGGGTTCGCACGTCTTTAGCTCCTACAGCCTCGCCAACTGCTTTGTGGTGCTTGAACGCGAACGCGGCGATGTGGCCGTCGGCGAATGGGTTGAGGTCGAGCCGTTTAACGCACTGCTGAAAGGATAGGCTTATGACGCTGCCCGAGTTGAGCGATGCGGAAACGCTGCGCTATAACCGCCAGATAGTTCTGCGCGGTTTCGATTTCGATGGACAGGAAAAGCTCAAGGCCAGCCACGCGCTGGTGGTCGGGCTTGGCGGTTTGGGCTGCGCAGCGGCGCAGTATCTGGCCGCCGCCGGCATCGGTCGTCTTACCCTGCTCGACTTCGACTGCGTGTCGCTCTCCAATCTGCAACGCCAAACGCTGCATACCGATGCACGTATCGGCATGAAAAAAGTGGCCTCGGCGGCGCTTTCGCTGACGGGCATCAATCCACATGTGGCGCTCGAGCAAATCGACACGCAGCTCGAATCCGACGCGCTTTCGGCGCTTGTCGCCCGCTGTGATCTGGTGCTCGACTGTACCGATAACGTCGAGACGCGCAATCAGCTTAATCGCGCCTGCTTTACCCATAAAACGCCGCTGGTGTCGGGCGCGGCGATTCGCATGGAAGGCCAGATCAGCGTCTTTACCTATCAGGATGGCGAACCTTGCTATCGCTGCCTTAGCCGACTTTTCGGCGAACAGGCGCTCACCTGCGTCGAAGCGGGCGTCATGGCGCCTCTGGTCGGCACCATCGGCAGTTTGCAGGCGATGGAAGCGATTAAACTGCTCACGCGCTATGGCGAGGTCAAGGCGGGTCGACTGCTGATGTTCGATGCCATGACACTGCAATTTAGAGAGATGACGCTTGCGAAGAATCCGCGTTGCGAGGTGTGCGGAAGCTAAAACCTGACTTTCGGGCATAAAAAAAAGGCCGATCATCGCGATCGGCCTTTTTCGTTTTCAACGCGCCTGATTAGCTGTTGATGCCCTGGCTACGCAGGTAATCTTCGTAATTACCGGTGAAGTCAGTGATTTTGTTTGGCGTAATTTCGATAATGCGGGAAGCCAGCGAGCTGACGAATTCACGGTCATGGGATACGAAGATAAGCGTACCTTCGTACATTTCCAGCGCCATGTTCAGTGATTCGATGGATTCCATGTCCAGGTGGTTGGTTGGTTCGTCCATGACCAGAATATTTGGTTTCTGCATCATCAACTTGCCAAAGAGCATACGGCCCTTTTCACCCCCGGAAAGCACTTTGACCTTCTTCTTGATGTCGTCCTGACCAAACAGCAGACGGCCCAGAATACCGCGCACGGCCTGCTCGTCGTCTGATTCGGCTTTCCACTGGCTCATCCAGTCAAATACGTTCAGGTTGTCATCGAATTCATATTCGTGGTCCTGCGCGTAATAACCGATTTTGCTATTTTCGGACCACTTGACGGTACCCGCGTCTGGCAGCGTATCGCCGACCAGCGTTTTCAGCAGGGTGGATTTACCCACGCCGTTGGCACCCAGAATCGCGACTTTCTCGCCGACTTCGAGCATCAGGTTGAAGCCCTTGAACAGCGGGCCGTTGTCGAAACCTTTGGTGATGCCTTCCACTTCAAGCGCGTTACGGAACAGTTTCTTGTCCTGCTCGAAGCGCATGTACGGGTTTTGACGGCTTGATGCCTTGACTTCGTCCAACTGGATTTTGTCTATCTTCTTGGCACGCGAGGTCGCCTGCTTGGATTTCGAGGCGTTGGCACTGAAGCGGCTGACGAAAGATTGCAGTTCGGCAATCTGCGCCTTTTTCTTGGCGTTGTTGGCATTCAGCAGTTCACGAGCCTGCGTTGCCGCCGTCATGTATTCGTCGTAGTTGCCCGGATAAACGCGCAGCTCGCCGTAGTCCAGGTCAGCCATGTGCGTACAGACCATGTTCAGGAAGTGACGGTCGTGCGAAATGATGATCATGGTGCTGTTACGTTCGTTCAGCACCTGCTCGAGCCAGCGAATGGTATCGATGTCGAGGTTGTTCGTCGGTTCGTCGAGCAGCAGAATTTCAGGGTCGGAGAACAATGCCTGAGCCAGCAATACGCGGAGCTTGAAGCCTGGCGCGATTTCGCTCATCGGGCCGTAATGCTGTTCAACCGGAATACCTACACCCAGCAGAAGTTCACCGGCGCGGGATTCGGCGCTGTAGCCGTCCATTTCGCCGTAGGCCACTTCGAGATCGGCGACTTTATAGCCGTCTTCTTCGCTCATCTCTGCCATGGCGTAAATTTTGTCACGCTCTTCCTTCACGGCCCACAGTTCGGTGTGGCCCATGATGACGGTATCCAGCACGCTATATTGTTCAAACGCGAACTGATCCTGACGCAGCTTACCCAGACGTTCGTTCGGGTCGAGCACGACGTTACCGCCCGACGGCACAAGATCGTCGCCGAGGATTTTCATGAAGGTCGATTTGCCGCAGCCGTTCGCGCCTATCAAACCGTAGCGGTTACCGCCACCGAATTTGACATTGATGTTTTCAAATAGCGGCTTGCTGCCGAATTGCATGGTGATGTTGTAAGTACTTAGCACAGAGCTCGCTCTTAAGTTTAATAGGGTTAAACATACTCAGTCGATTTCAGGACGCAGTAAAAAGTGGCAATGGCAAGTAACCCGCAACGCTTACTTGAGTAAGTCATCAGGTACAGTGAAAGCTGCCAGCGCCTCTGCAACTTGAAGGATTTTGAGTATCAAGTGTGATTTGGCGCGCATTATGCCATAAACGGCGCCAGAGATCGTGCGAAGTTTTGGTGAATTATTGCGCTACCGGTGAGATAGCGCGAACAAGACAAGGTGGATTAGCCCGCAAGGCTGCCAAACAGGCGCTTGAAGAAAGGCCGACGTTTTTTATGGCCGCCCGCGTTTTGCGACTGTTTGTTGAACGCGCCAAAGACTTCCTGATTACGATAATTATCAAGGGAATAACCGGCGGCAAGGGCTTCATGGTAATACTTTTCAAACCGCTGACGCAGTTCGTCGCGCGGATGCGGCTCGATTTTTCCGTCAAACCAGTGCCCCTTCTGCTCGGCCTGCAATCGCGGCAGCGCAAACTGATGCGAAAACTGCGTGCCCATCTTGGAATAATGCACCGCTTTGAGCTCCTCGAGCGGGATGTCGTCGCCGTCGATGTTGCTGTATTGCGCGCCCAATGGCTGTACTTTTTGCGGATTGTCCTCGAAAAAGTGCTGAAGCTTTTTGTGGCCCTCCGGCTCGCGGTGCAGGTCGCGGATATCCGGCAGCACGGCTTTTGCGGCGGCGCAGTCCCAGAGGATTTCGCCGAGACGAAGTTCTTTGCCGCTCCCGGAGGCGAGCATCGCACGGCCCGGGTCTATCGGGTGATGCCACATTTCGGCGACATCGCTCATAAACATGATGTCGGCGTCGAGGTACAGGGCGCGGCCCGTGAAATTGCAGTAAGCCGGAATGCCCCAGCGAAAGGCGGAAAAAGGCGTGGCCCAGCGGTCGGTGGTCCAGCCTGCGCCCTTGCCATCGGAGAACCAGAAACTTTGGGGATCCCGCGACAGTCTCATCCAGACAATTTCCAGCGGAATGGAGGCGTGCTTGCGCAGGCTATATTCCAGCACCATCATTTGTTCCAGGTCACAATCGTTGGGATCGCACCCCACAAAAATACGCGCAGTCTCAGAGGAGGAAAACATAACAAAACCTTTTTTCAATAGATCGCTTTGCCGTCAGAATTAAATTTAGTTCAAACCTGAAAGTTCGCCGATCTGTTCGTAATGATGTCTAATTATTTCTCCCCAAACTACTGCATTGCGTTTAAACATAACGTAAACAAATAAAAAACCGCCCTGCGGAATCACTCGCAGGGCGGCTGTAAAACTCTTTACCTAACAGCGTATTAGAAGCTGTATCCGATAACCGCGTAGTAACCCCAGCCGGTGGATTTGACGTTGAAATCCCCTTTGCCGAAGTTCAGGCCGGTACCGTCTTCCCACTGTCCGCCGTTGTGGAAGTAACGCGCTACAAACGAATAGTGCCAATGCGCGTAGTTCAACGCCAGAATATGGCTGGAAGCAATGGAGTTGTTGCTGCGAGACGTATTGCCGTTGTCGGCAAGGTCTGAGCCCCAGTCAAAGTTGGTAAAGCCGATATAGCTGATTTTTCCGCCCCACATATCGCCCAGCGGCAGGAAGTATTTGACCTTGAAACGGTAACCGTCCCACTGGTTTTCGTTGGCTGCGCCATAGTTTTGCCATTGATATTTGGCATAAACGTTAAGGGACAGATTCAGCGGAGTGTAGGTATTGACGTCGGTGCCCAGACCCATGTACCAGGTGTTCTGGCGATTGGCGTTATTGGGACCCATGTCATAGATATAGTTGTTGGCGAAATACCACTCTTTGAACGGGCCCACGCTCAGGTCGGTGCCGGTCAGTTTGTCGATGGAGAAACGCGGTTCAATCTCCATAAACAGCGGAGAACCGACTTTCTTGTCCCAGATGCCGTTATCGTTGCCATTGCCTACGCCGAAGAATTTAGGCACATCGACATAGCCGTAGAAGTCGAACCAGTCTTTATGCGCAAAGGCTTCGTATTCGAGATACACATCGTTGTTCAGTTGCGGTCCAAAGCGGGTGTGATAGCTGCCTACCACGTTGATGCTTTGATGCCACCAATCGGAAAAGTATTGATCTTTAAGGTCTTCCGCAAGCGTTTGCGTGCTGAAAGTCGAAACAACGAGTGCACCTGCCAGTAAGATTGTATTTTTCATGAATTACCAGAAGCGAAAAGGAAAGCAACTCCCTGCAAAAGGAGACGAGTAGAAGTTTTAACGACACGGCTAAATGGCTAATGCATTCCGGTAAACAAACACGTTCAAAAAAACGGCACATCGGAAAATTCTGCAAACAGCTCACTTGTCGCCCCCTTAATTATCGACTTGGTCAACCTTTGTCAATTTCAGTTTCATTCCAATACACTTTTTATGTGATCATGATCACATATTTATCGCGCTGTTATGCTTTATCGCCTTGCGTTTATTTGTTTTGGGTATAACGCCGTCATTCAACGAGATGAAAAAAAAGACGACCCTAAGGTCGTCTCTTTGATGCGGTGCAACGCTGACTATCAGGAGAATTTTTTGGCAGGTTCTGTACGAACCGGTGCGCCGTTGGCCTGATAATATTCTGTGGTACTTCTCGGCAGTGGCTGACGACCCCGAATCGCGTCGGCCATTTTCTCGCCGATCATGATAGTGGTGGCGTTCAGGTTACCGGTGATTATCTGCGGCATGATAGAGGCATCGACAACACGCAGGTTCTGCATGCCGTGAACGCGGCCCTGTCCGTCAACCACGGACATCTCGTCGCTGCCCATTTTACAGGTACCACACGGGTGGAAGGCCGTTTCGGCGTGTTCGCGGATAAACGCGTCCAGCTCTTCATCGGTCTGCACCTCGATGCCCGGACTGATTTCGCGGCCACGATAACGGTCGAGCGCAGGCTGCGCCATTATCTCGCGGGTAATGCGAATCGCATCGCGGAATTCGTGCCAGTCCTGTTCGCTCGACATATAGTTGAACAGAATGCTCGGATGCTGGCGCGGATCCTTGGTTTTCACCTGCACGCGACCACGGCTCGGCGAGCGCATGGAACCTACGTGAGCCTGGAACCCGTGCTCTTTTACGGCGTTGCTGCCGTTATAGTTAATCGCGACCGGCAGGAAGTGATACTGAATGTTCGGCCAGGTAAATTCTTCGCGACTGCGGATAAAGCCACCGGCTTCAAACTGGTTACTCGCACCGACGCCCGTGCCGTTGAACAGCCATTCGGCACCGATTTTCGGCTGATTGTGCCACTGCAGCGCCGGATAAAGCGACACAGGCTCCTTGCAGCTGTACTGCAGGTACATTTCCAGGTGATCCTGCAAGTTCTCGCCGACACCCGGCAGGTCGTGAACCACGGGGATATCCAGCGATTGCAGCAATGCTGCCGGACCGACGCCGGAACGTTGCAGAATCTGCGGCGAAGCGATGGCTCCGCTGCACAGCAACACTTCGCGTTTTGCACGTGCTTCGACGTGCTCGACGCTGTCGCCTTTCAGATAACTCACGCCCACCGCCGTTTTACCGTCGAACAGGATACGGTCAGTGGTCGCATGGGTCACAATGGTCAGGTTGGCGCGCGGCTTGGCCTGATCCAGATAGCCTCGCGCGGTGCTCGCACGACGGCCTTTCGGCGTTACGGTGCGGTCCATCGGGCCAAAACCTTCCTGCTGATAACCGTTCAGGTCGTCAGTACGCGGATAACCCGCCTGCACACCGGCTTCTATCATCGCGTGGAACAGCGGATTATTGCCGGCTTTCGGCGTGGCTACGCTGACCGGGCCGTCACCGCCGTGAAAATCGTTCTCGCCGATGTCACGGGTTTCTGCCTTGCGGAAATACGGCAGGCAGTCGAGGTAGCTCCAGTTGCCAAGCGCCGGATCGGTCGCCCAGTTGTCGAAGTCCATCGCGTTGCCGCGGATGTAGCACATGCCGTTGATAAGCGACGAACCGCCCAGCCCTTTTCCGCGTCCGCATTCCATGCGGCGGTTGTTCATGTGTGGCTCAGGATCGGTTTCATAGGCCCAGTTATAGCGACGACCCTGCAACGGGAACGCCAGCGCCGCAGGCATCTGGGTGCGGAAATCGGCGCGATAGTCGGGACCGCCCGCTTCCAGCAGCAGAACGCTGACGCTGCTGTCTTCGGTCAGGCGCGTGGCCAACACGTTACCGGCAGAACCGGCACCAATAATGATGTAATCGTAATCCATAAAAATCTCCTCTTGCGGTCGGCGGTTTAAAACACCGAACTAAATTCGCCCAGCTCAACCTGCACGGATTTGATTTGTGTGTAATGTTCGAGCGTGCTGACGCCGTTTTCGCGGCCAACGCCTGAATGCTTGTACCCGCCTACCGGCATTTCTGCCGCCGACTCGCCCCAGGTGTTGATCCAGCAGATGCCGGCTTCAAGCTGGTGAATCACGCGGTGCGCCGTGTTGAGATCACGGGTCACCAGACCTGCCGCCAGACCGAATTCGGTCGCGTTGGCGCGGCGAATCACTTCGTCTTCGCTTTCATAGCTCAGAATGCTCATCACCGGTCCGAAAATCTCTTCGCGCACGATTTCCATGTCGTCGTTGCAGTCGGTAAACACGGTCGGGGCAACGAAAGCGCCTTTCGCGTACTCGCCGTCGGTCACGCGGTTGCCGCCAATTAACAGGCGCGCACCTTCACGTTTGCCGCTTTCGATGAAGCGCAGCACGTTTTCCATGTGCGGGAAGCTCACCAGCGGACCAAAGTTGACGGCTTCATCCGTCGGCTGGCCCAGCTTGATACGCTTGACGCGCTCGACGATTTTGCTTTCGAACTCGGCCTGCAACGCTTTCGGCACGAAAACGCGGGTGCCGTTGGTGCAAACCTGACCCGAGCTGTAGAAGTTCGCCATCATCGCGATGTCGGCGGCTTTATCCAGGTCGGCATCCGGGAAAATAATCAGCGGTGATTTACCGCCCAGTTCCATGGTGACTTCTTTGAGCGTCGAGGCCGACGCACTCGCCATCACTTTTTTGCCGGTGACGACACCGCCGGTAAAGGAGATTTTAGCGATGCCGGGATGCTCGGTCAGATATTGACCTATCTCCGCGCCCTTGCCGGTCAGTACGCTGAATACGCCGTCCGGCACGCCGGCTTCGGTATAGATTTCAGCCAGTTTGAGCGCAGTCAGCGAGGTTACTTCGCTCGGCTTGAAGATCATCGCGTTGCCCGCAGCCAGTGCAGGTGCGGATTTCCACAGCGCAATCTGAATCGGGTAGTTCCAGGCGCCGATACCGGCGACGACGCCGAGCGGTTCACGGCGGGTATAGACGAAGGCGCTGTCACGCAGCGGGATCTGCTGGCCTTCAATCGCCGGGATCAACCCCGCGTAATACTCCAGCACGTCGGCACCGGTGACGATATCTACGGCCGTGGTTTCCGACAGCGGCTTGCCGGTGTCCAGAGTTTCGATGGCCGCCAGCTCGTCGTTACGATCGCGCAGAATGTCGACCGCCTTGCGCAGAATACGGGAGCGCTCCATCGCGGTCATGGCAGCCCAGACTTTCTGTCCTTTCTGCGCAGCGGTGACTGCGCGGTCGAGATCGTCGCGGGTTGCCGAAACAACGTCTGCGAGGGTTTCGCCGTTGGCCGGGTTGATGGCCGGGAAAGTCTCGGTGCCGGTGCTTTCCTGAAAGCGACCGTCGATATAAAGTTTTTGCATGCCAAAGCGCGACATAAATTCTCCTGTTTCAAAGCGGGCAACGAAATCCGTCATCACTCCCTCAGCGGGGAGCGGACTGCGCCAGTGATTCGATATAACGGTGCGTAATCAGCAGCGCTTCCTGACGGTCAAACTCCTGATGGCTCAGCGCACTGCGCAGCCACAGACCGTCTATCAGTCCAGCCAGACCTTTCGCCGCCAGACGTGCCTCGTGATGAGGTAAAAAACGTCGAAACTCGACGCATAGATTCGAGTAGAGCCTTCTGCTGTTCACCTGCTGTAACCGATACAGCTCGGGGTGATGCATGCTGCTGGCCCAAAATGCCAACCAGGTTTTCATCGCCGGGTCGTTGGTCTGCCCTTCATCAAAGTTGGCCTGCGCAATCGCTCGCAGACGCGCCGTCGGGGCATCATCGTTTAGCGTTTCCAGTCTTTTCCGGACGCTCTCGCCCAGATGACTCAGCAGATAACGCATCGTCGCCTCGAGCAGACCGTTCTTGTCACGAAAGTAGTGACTGATGATGCCGTTAGAGACACCGGCTCGCCGGGCAATCTGGGCAATAGAGGCCTCATGCATGCCGACCTCGTTCACGGCGGCAAGCGTCGCCTCTATTAACTGCTGCCGACGGATCGGCTGCATTCCAACTTTGGGCATGAACTCCACTCCTGAAAATGGCGTTGTGAAACGGCCGATTCGATGCTCGTTTCATGGTTCGTTAACGCCGTAACTGCCCCTATTAAACTTTTTTTTGATTGAACGTTCAATAAAAAATGAATATATTTTATTACCGGCTGGCAACGGCCTTGTGATAAAAACAAGGCAGTTAATTTGCCAAATGGTTGATAAAAGGTGAATAAATAGCCGCAAGGCTGTGGATTGATCCTTCGGTCAACAATTGAATTTAAGAGTCAGTGCACTCAGCGGATCTCCTGTCAGGACAGTTTTTTTGTAAAGAATGGGTGTCCCCGGTGTTCTTGATATGCGCTAAGGCGCGCTGCTTTTGGACTTCATGATTGACCTTCTCTTTTTGATGTTTTTTTTCTTTTGAAGAATGGGAAAACGATGGCTTCTATCGAACTTTCGGATAAACCAAAAGACTCGTTGAACAAGGTGGTGTTTTTTACCTCGGCAGGGCTGATTCTGGCCTTTACGCTGATGACCATTTTCTTTACCGATATCTCAGGAAAAGCAATCAGTGCGGCGCTGGAGTGGGTTTCCGCCACCTTCGGCTGGTATTACATGCTGGCCGCCACGCTGTATATAGTCTTCGTGGTGTTTATCGCCGCGTCACGTTTCGGCTCCATCAAGCTTGGACCGGAGCAGTCGAAACCCGAATTCAGCATGATGAGCTGGGCTGCGATGCTGTTTGCCGCCGGTATCGGCATCGACCTGATGTTCTTCTCGGTCGCCGAACCGGTAACGCAATACATGATGCCGCCGGAAGGTCAGGGTCAGACCATGGAAGCCGCACGTCAGGCGATGGTCTGGACGCTGTTCCACTACGGGCTGACCGGCTGGTCGATGTATGCGCTGATGGGCATTGCGCTGGGCTACTTCAGCTATCGCTATAATCTGCCGTTGACCATTCGCTCGGCGCTGTACCCGATTTTCGGCAAGCGTATCAACGGGCCTATCGGCCACAGCGTGGATATCGCGGCGGTCGTCGGCACGATTTTCGGTATCGCGACCACGCTTGGCATCGGCGTTGTACAGCTCAACTACGGGCTGAAAGTGCTGTTCCACATCCCTGAAAATCTGGGCGTGCAGGCGGCGCTTATCCTGCTGTCGGTGATTATGGCGACCGTGTCGGTGACATCGGGCGTGAACAAAGGCATTCGTATGCTCTCCGAGCTGAATGTGCTGCTGGCGCTGGGACTGATTCTGTTCCTGCTGTTCTTCGGCAATACCGAGTTCCTGCTCAACGCGCTGGTGCTGAACATTGGCGACTACATCAATCGCTTTATGGGCATGACGCTGAACACCTTTGCCTTTGACCGCCCTACGGAGTGGATGAACAGCTGGACCCTGTTCTTCTGGGCCTGGTGGGTTGCCTGGTCGCCGTTCGTCGGCCTGTTCCTGGCGCGTATTTCGCGTGGACGCACCATTCGCCAGTTCGTGCTGGGCACACTTATCATTCCGTTCGTGTTTACCCTGTTCTGGCTATCTATCTTTGGCAACAGCGCGCTGTACCAGATTCTGCATGGCAACATCAACTTCGCCAACGAAGTGATAGCCCATCCCGAACGCGGCGTTTACAGCCTGCTGGCGCAGTATCCGGGCTTTACCCTGAGTGCGTCTGTCGCCACCATTACCGGCCTGCTGTTTTACGTTACCTCGGCGGACTCGGGTTCTCTGGTGCTGGGTAACTTCACCTCGAAGCTCGCCGATATCAATAACGATGCGCCGAACTGGTTGCGCATTTTCTGGTCGGTCACCATTGGTGTGCTGACGCTCGGAATGCTGATGACCGATGGCGTATCTGCCTTGCAGAACACTACCGTTATCATGGGCTTGCCGTTTAGTTTCGTGATTTTCTTCATCATGGCAGGTTTGTATAAATCGCTGCGTCTTGAAGATTACCGTCGCGCCAGTACCTTGCAGAACTTTGCGCCTGCCACGCCATCAACCGGCGATGCGGCACTGAACTGGAAGCAGCGTCTGTCGCGGGTCATGAACTTCCCGGGCACGACGCACACGCAAAAAATGCTGGATACGGTGTGTCGCCCTGCAATGCAGGACGTGGCCAACGAGCTGAAACTGCGCGGTGCGAAGGTGGAATACAGTGAAGGCGAAGCGCTGGAAGATGAAAAACTCAATCATCTGGAGTTGCTGGTGAAGCTGGGTGAAGAGCAGAACTTTATCTATCAGATCTGGCCGCAGCGTTATGCCGTGCCGGGCTTTACCTACCGCGCACGCTCCGGGAAGTCGCACTACTACCGTCTGGAAACCTTCCTGCTTGAGGGGACACAGGGTAATGACCTGATGGACTTTACCAAACACCAGGTTATCAACGACATTCTGGACCAGTACGAGCGACACCTGAACTTCCTGCACATCAACCGCGAAGCGCCGGGCAATACCCTCACCTTCCCGGAATAAGGTTCGCTTGACCCAGCCTTGAGGTTTTAGATTTAGAATCTGAAACCTCAAGGCAAAAGTTGAATGCTGGATTTGGAATCACTGCCAACATTTTCAAGTTCAACAGGTTCCGAGAAATTTTTCCGGTTTCAACACTTCAATGGGCATTTAACCCACAGCGCCGGAACCGGGCAGTGCCATTTTAAAGGTTGTAGATTTTTCCAGACACTCCCGCGCGTGACGTAGGTCGCGCCACCCCGAATCCGCCAATCACAGCTTCTACCCAAAATCGTGTTCATCCTTCCGCCTCCCCTGCCCACAAAACGGATTATTTCTGGGAACGAAAATATGAAAGACCTTACTTACCCCCATTTCCAGAATGATTTAACAGAGGGGTTCATGCAGTACACGAAAAACATAAAAGCTTTTCCCTTTGAGGGAACGGGTCTTGACCGCGGGCGGGTTGCCGGTTTTGGGGTAAGTGCTGTGATTGGCGGTATCAGGGCGGCGCGGAACGGCGTGAGCGAGACGTGTTTGGCTCGCGAGCGGAGTGACGGGAGCGCGGAGCGCCGCGACCCACGCCACACGGCGGGGTAACTGAAACGATGTCGTTATTTTGCACTTATCGCGTCGAGAGGGCAAAGGGCGCGGGATTCCAAAGGGTGTGGGCCCAGGCACACCCTTTGGGCGGTCTGGGCCGCCGCCCAGTAAGCGCAGCGCATGCTGTTGACCTAGACCTAGACCTTAACCTTCACCTTAAAAATTGCCCTAGATTCCCAATCTAAAAAACTCCTCGGAAAACACCGGGTTTGCCGATAGATTTCCAAATCTATCACCGCCCATTGCCCGGTCTGGCAAACTCCGCCTGATGAACGTCCTGACTTTTTATGCCCGCATTTTCCATCTTCTCGCTGGCTTCTTCGAGGTCACCCTCTTCAATCTCCAGGCGCTCCTGAGTGCTGCCCTCCTGCGGATTAATCGCCAACTCAACCATGATCGGGAAATGATCGGAACCCATGGCGTCGAGGCGTTCCAAATTGACCAGCGTAAACTCTTTGCTGTGAAAGACATGGTCCAGCGGCCAGCGCAGGAAAGGATAGCTGGCGTGAAAGGTGTTGAACATGCCGCGTCCGCGACGAGGGTCCAGCAAGCCGCTGATTTTCATGAACAGTCGTGTGGTACGCGACCAGGCCACATCGTTGAGGTCGCCGGTCACGATGGTCGGATACTTCGCCTTTGCCGCCGTATGACCCACGGCAATCAGCTCGCCGTCGCGGTTGGTCGATTCGTCATCCTCCGTCGGACTCGGCGGCATGGGATGCAGACAGTGCATGACCACCTGCTCGCCACCGGCCAGTTCGAGGCGAAAATGCATCGAAGGAATACCTTCGGCCACCAGATACTGAATTTTCGGCTTAATCATCGGAAAGCGCGAGTAAACGTGCATGCCGTAAAGATTTTCCAGCGGACACTTCAAGGTATGCGGGTACGTCGATTCGAGCGGTGACATCTGCGTTTCCCACCAGTGATTGGTTTCGAGCAGTACCACCACGTCCGGCTCGTGCTGCTTGATAATCTCAAGCAGCTTCGCCGTCTTTTTGTTGGTCATCAATACGTTACAGTTGATGATTTTAATGCGTGAATGTTGGGTGGCAGGCGTTTTCCTGACCTGAACTTTTGCCAGACCGGTGTACGGGAAAATCCACCAGCTCTGATAAACCGTGCAGCCCAGCGCCAGAATAACGATAAAACCGGCCAATGGCCCCCCGTCTGGCAGGAGGCACAGTTCGATAACCAGAAAAATGACGGACAACACCGCCATTTGCAGGCGGGGGAAATCCCAAACCCTAACCCACCAGCGCTGATTGCGGGAAAGGGGAAGTAAGGTCAACAACGTCATAATCAGGGTGAGGATCGCCACCACAAGACGTGCATTTTGCATTTTTTATTCTCAATGTGATCCCGCTGCCTGCACGTGGCACCAATTATGTTGCTCCACAATGCCGCCGTTTGGCGAGGTATAGCCCAAGCAGCCTAATATACTGTCGAAAAGTTTTTCATGATAGGCCGGTGTTTTATTCTTGGCCATCAACTGTAACTGCTGGAATCCCTGATGATTTTGTTCATCCGAGAGGAACTTGTCGGACGCCCACACCATGATCGGAACAGAACGCTGCTCGATAGGCGCATGGTCGCGCGGAGTTCCGTGGAAATGCATGTTTTTGGAAATAGACTCGCCGTGATCGGAGGCGTAAATCACGATGGCGTTTTTATCGCGCATCTGGTTGTAAACCTGCTCGAGGAAATAGTCGGTATACAGCAGCGAGTTGTCGTAGGCATTGACCATCTCTTCCGTTGAACAGGCATCGTCGATACCCATGCATTCGGGCTGATAACGGGCAAAGCTGCGCGGATAACGTTCCGAATAGAGGTAATGCGAGCCTTTGGTATGCAGAATAATCAGATGCTTGCCCTGCGGATGGCGCGCCATCGAATCTTTCATTTCATCAATCAGCAGCATATCGTCAACGGGTTTGCCCGCATTGCGCTTTTCGGAAGCGATACTCTCGCGCAGGGAATATTCGTCGGCCTTGGTCTTGTTGTAGAACCAGGCTTCGCTTTGCATCGAAAACAGATCGGAGGTGAATCCCTGACTTTTCAGAACGGAGAAGATATTGGCTTCTTTCAGCGTACGCTCGGGATTATCGGCCGCACCGCCCATGCGCACAAACATGCAGCGCAGCGAAAGCTTGGTCGAGGTGTCACAGGAGTATCCCTGCAACGCCGCCAGATTTTTCTCGTTGTCGAGATTCGGCGTGTTATCGCGGGCATAGCCGTAAATGCCCATGTGATCGCGTCGCGCACTCTCGCCAATGACCATCACCACATAAAGATCGTTGATATCTTTGGGCGGCACATAGGTGAAATGCTTGGCAGGGTCGAACAGATTCTTGTTGTCTTCGGCCTGACTGTAGGAGCTGTAGATAAACAGACCCAGCGCCGACAGCCAGTTGGAAGGCGAGTAAGTGCCCGCTACAACGCCGCCATAGCTCGCCATCATGCGATTGCTGACGCGGTCATGAGCTTCCTGAGCATCGCCCATCAACTTCAGCGGCAACCAGCACGCCAGACCGCTCACGACAAGCAGAACAAACGACAGCGCCAGTTTGCGCCAGGTCGATTCCAGAAGCGCAGCGCCGGGCATCTTGCTGAACCACAGCAGGAACAACGGCGGCAGACTGACAAGCACGGTCCAGATGATGAAATGATTACCGACCGACTCCTTGGAGAGATCCACCGAGTCAAACGCGAGCGCGGAGGCGAGAATGCCGTAGCCGATATCCACATTGAACACAATCATGTAGTAACCGGCCGCCACTGACGCCACCGTCACCACACTCAGCAACAGGCGAAAAACGGTTTTCCCGGTAAACGACACCAGTACTGCAAGAAAATAGACCAGCGCGAAAGCGGCGACCATTTCCACGGCCAGCGACAGCGTGTTGTTATAGTGCAACTGGTGAAAACGGCGATAAAAAATGGGAAGGTTTAACAGAATCCCTAAATATAAGGCAATAAACAGTGAAATTTTTTGCTGTGACAATTCTCTAAATTTATACATCGGTGGCTAAAGGCTCTTTTTAAAAGGTCTGTTTGCGACGACTGCACGCTCATGCCGGAGCCAACGTCTCAAAAGAGCGCATTTAAATGACTGCCGATAACCCTATCAGACCCTGAAACTGTCAAGATCGTTGCATTTCAATCATTACAGAACATAAGATAGTGTAACAATCTTTACAATATCCTTATCTTTCATTGAGTTATCAATATGAAAAAAAGACCTTTTTTGCGGCTTATTTAAATTTTATTTACTTTATTGGTCTAGTGCCGTCTAAACGGGCTGTTTCGGAAACGCCAGCGTGAAACGTATTTTGCCGCAAGGAAGCTGGCGAACGCTCACTTCGCCACGGTGAAGCGCCATGATGGCCTGCACGATAGACAGCCCCAATCCGTTGGAACTCCCGCCTTCACTGCGCGAAGGGTCGGCACGATAAAAACGGTCAAACAGCTTATCTATCTTCTCGGCGGGAATGCGCGGTCCGACGTTGTCGACATTGATGGTGCTGAGGCTTGTCTGGTGCTCGACGGACACCTCGACTTCGCTGTTCTCGTCGCCATAGTTAATGGCGTTGGCGACCAGATTGCTGAGTGCGCGCTGGAACAGCAACGCATCGGCAAAGACCACGCCTTCGCCGTGACAGCGCAGGCTGATTCCGCGCTCTTCGGCCAGCCCTTCGAAATAATCCACCACCCGCAGCGTTTCGGTTTCGAGCGATAACGGCGCGATAGTAAGTACCGAACGCGCGTGCGAGGCCCGTGCCAGAAACAGAATATTTTCGACCATTCGCGAAATGCGCTCCAGCTCGCCCATATTGTTGGCCAGCAGCGTTTCATACTCTTCCGTGCTGCGCGTCTGATAGAGCGCGACCTGACAATGCCCCATCAGCGCGCCAATTGGGGTACGGATCTCGTGGGCCAGATCGGCCGAAAACTGGTTCAGCCGTTGATAGCCCTCTGCCAGCCTGTCGAGCATGTCGTTAAATGAATGAATCAGCTGCTGCAACTCCTGCGGCGCGCCCTCTTCGCTCAACCGCGTCGACAGACTGGTCGGATGGATGCTCGCCGCTTCCAGCGCCATTTTTTGCAGCGGACGCAAACCGCGCCGAATGACGATATACCCGAGCCCGGCAATCAACGCATAAGCCAGCAGCACGGCACCTACAATCTCAAGACGAAACGCCTTCAACATGCGCGTTTCGGGCGCCATGAAATGGGCCGCCAGAATTTCGACCGTCTGCCCGTTTTTCATCCGCACATCGGCGACGGCAAAACGCACCGGCGTGTCGTCGTCGGCGCGCAAATGATGAACGCTTTCAAGTGACAACGGCTGCCCAACGGGAACGGGTGTCACCGCAGGAAGCGCAATATGGCCGGGATTGACGTTGATAATCGGCGCTTCACCCGTGAGTCGAAAACGCAGGATATCGCGCTCGTTACCCAGCATATTCTCGAACAAGCCGGGATTATGGCTCAACTGCGAAAGCGGAAAATCGTTGCCCAGAAGCTGCCTGAAATACTGCACGCGGCCGGTTACCTGATAGTCGGCGCGGCGCACCATCTCTTTCTCCATGGAAAAATAGAGATAGAAACCCACGGCGCTGACCACAAGCGCGGCAATCAGCGCAAATAACAGCGTGGAACGCAGAGTCAGCGAAAAGGATCGGCGGGACGAGGCGGCATTATTCATAATCGCGTACTTCACAGACATAGCCGATACCACGCACGGTATGGATAAGTTTGACATCATAAGGGCGGTCGATTTTACTGCGCAGGCGCTTGACCGCCACATCGACCACGTTGGTATCGCTGTCAAAATTCATGTCCCACACCTGGGAGGCAATCATGGTGCGCGACAGCACTTCGCTTTCGCGGCGCATCAGCAGGTGCAGCAGCATAAACTCTTTGTTGGTCAGCGGGATAACGGTTTCCTGCCGCGTGACCTTGCGGCGCAGCACGTCGAGATGCAGGTCGGCCAGCGAATAGGTATCAGACTCGCGCACCGTACCGCGACGCAGCAAGGTGCGCACCCGCAGCATCAGTTCGGTGAAGGAAAACGGTTTAATCAGATAATCATCGGCCCCCAGTTCCAACCCGCGGATGCGGTCCTGCACCTCGTCTCTGGCGGTCAGAAACAGCACGGGCACGTCGCTCTTCTTGCGCAGGACTTCCATCACCTGCCAGCCGTTCAGCCCCGGCAGCATGACGTCGAGAATGATGGCGTCAAAGCTGTCTTCGAGCGCAAGAAACAGCCCGTCTGCGCCATTACGCGCCAGATCGACGCGATAACCCGCCTCGCCCAGCCCCTTTTTCAGGTAGTCGCCGGTGCTGACGTCATCTTCAATAACCAGTATTCGCATTCGTGCCTCTGTCGCTCCCGCGGTTCTGCACAAAGTCTATCAGTTCTGCCGGAAACCTTTGATGACAATATTGTCATCAACTTGTCATCAACAGGTCCCGGTTAATCGTTCACTCTTACTATCATTAGTGAACAGGTTATCCATCAAGTCTCTGTTTTCAAGCTTGTTGCCTTACCCGCCTGCTTCCTGTGGAGCAGGCTAGACTTTACTGTTATTTCTCACCTCACAAAGTTGGAGAGTATTATGATTAAGTCCTCACGCCTTGCCGGTTTATTGCTGTCTTCCCTGCTGATGACCAGCGGTGCCTTTGCCGCCGACGCCAGCAACACCATTAAACCGACACGCGGCACCATCGATGCCGTAACCCCGACCTCCGTGACGCTGACCACCCGTCAGGGCGAAAAACTAGACGTCAAACTGACCGACCAGACCAAAATCACGCAGGTTACCGAAGGCAAGATGTCCGACATTCAGGCAGACAGCTTCATCGGCACCGCAGCGGTTCCCCAGGCCAACGGCACGTTGAAGGCGCTGGAAGTACACGTATTCGCGCCAAGCCTGCGCGGCAGCGGTGAAGGTTTCAACCCGTTTGAATCGGCCGACGGCAAAATCAATACCATGACCAACGGCACCGTAGGCAAGCTGGTCAACAGCAATGGCCGCACGCTGACCGTGAAATATCAGAACGGCGAGAAAACCGTGGTGGTTCCTGACAACGTACCTGTAGTGCTGCTGGCACCGGGCGATCGCAGCCTGCTGAAGCCTGGCGCGCATATCGTCCTGTTCCCGATTAAAGATGCGCAGGGCGCACTGGCCGCTCGCGGTATCGCGGCAGGTAAAGACGGCGTTACCCCGCCGATGTAATGTTGTACGAATAACAGCTTCGGCCCGCCTCCCTCACGTGTCTGCGTTTCAGGGCGGGCCGGAGCTGCCCCTTCCAAGGAAACTCTGATGCGTAAAAAAAGAATCCACCCCTGGCCGGTAAGGATCTGTCATTGGGTCAATCTGCTGGTAATGATTGGCATGGTGATGAGCGGTTGGGGGATTTACAACGCTGACCCGATTTTCGATTTTACCTTTCCCCAGATAACCACGCTCGGCGGCTGGCTCGGCGGCAACATTGGCTGGCACCTTGCCGTGATGTGGGTATTGGCGGCCAACGGCCTTTTTTATGTGCTGTGGGGCCTGTTCAGCGGTCATTTCAAACGCCGCTTTCTGCCGTTTACTCCGACCTCCGTCTGGCATGATCTTGTCGATGCCCTGCGCTTTCGCCTGTCGCATAAATCCAGTCAATACAACGCAGTACAAAAGCTGATGTATGTCGGCGTCTTGCTGCTTGGTGTGTTGCTGGTGCTGTCGGGATTGTCCATCTGGAAGCCGGTGCAGTTCAGCGGACTGGTGGCGCTGATGGGCGGTTTTACTATAGCGCGTTACGTACATTTCTTTGCCATGAGCGGCGTGATGCTGTTTGTCGTGGTGCATGTGGTGATGGTGCTGCTGGTACCCAAAACGCTGCCGGGCATGATTACCGGCGGAAAAGTGGTGGCGAATAATTCAGGAGATCCCGCCGATGAGTGATGAAAAAAAGCGGCCAAAAATCATTCTCGAGCCGGACCAGCGCAAAAAACTGGTCAATATCGAACGCCGGTTGATGATTAAATCGGGCCTGACGCTGGGCGCGGTATCGATGTTGACGGGCTGTAACATGCAGGATGGCGACGAGGTCGATAAAGTGCTGTGGGCGATGTCGCGCTGGAATGACCGCGTGCAGGGCTGGCTGTTTGGCGGTCAGAAACTGGCGCAAACCTATCGACCCGACCAGATTACGCACCCTTTTCGCTTTAACGCCTATTATCCCGAATACAATGTGCCGGAAATAGATATTCCCAATTACCGGCTGGAAGTCTCCGGCAAGGTCGAGAAGAAAGCATCGTGGACACTGGAGCAGTTGCAGCGTTTGCCGCAAAGCAGTCAGATTACCCGGCTTATCTGCATTGAGGGCTGGAGCGCCATCGGCCAATGGAGCGGTGTGCCGCTCAAGACTTTTCTCGAGCACGTCGGGGCGGATCTGACCTGTAAATATGTCGGCTTCAAATGCGACGATCGCTACTATTCCAGTATCGACATGGCAACCGCGCTGCATCCGCAAACCATTCTGGCGCTGGATTTCGGCGGCAAGCCTCTGCCTCCCGACTTTGGTTATCCTTTACGACTGAGAATGCCGACCAAGCTGGGATTCAAAAACGCCAAGCACATCGGCGGCATTTTTGTGACCGATACCTATCCCGGCGGATACTGGGAAGATCAGGGGTATAACTGGTATAGCGGAATTTAGGCAGAATACGCGTAGGAAGAGGGAATCAAGAAAAAGAAAAACCGCCCCGGGAGGCGGTTTTTTTTCGAATCGTGGTCGCCTGAATTTCAGGCCGCCAGGGTTCGATAATTAGAAGCGGTAACCCACGCCTGCGATCCAGGTGCCAACGTCGGTGTTGCGGATACGGCTCTGCTCGTAAGAGAAGTCCAGTGCAACATTTTCGATTGGGTTGAACTGCAGACCCGCGCCGTAGGTGAAGCCAGCGTCGGTTGGTTCGTTACGAGTACGCTCGGTAGTGGACTGTGCGTTGTTGATAGTCTTCCAGTCAGCTACGCTCACACCGACCACGCCATAGATGCTTGCCCAGTCGTTGATACGGTAAGCTGGACCTGCAGTCACACCGTAGTAGGTGCCTTTCTTGTAGGTGCTACCGTAAGAATCAGATTTCTCAAGGTAAGTCAGGGAGCCGATTACGCCCCATGGGTTGTCATCCTGCTCGTAACGGTATTTTAAGTTGAAGCCCGAAACTTTGTTCAGAACGCCTTGCGCATCACCCTGAGCATAACCACCAGTAACGGTGCTGGTGCCAGCGAATGCACTTGAAGTACCTAAAGCTACTACGCAAGCTAATGCGGAAAGACATGCAATTTTTTTCATAACCACCTCAAAAAAGGGAATCAAAACAACCTTCACCACAAAAATATAACAAAAAGCAGTGTGAAACTCTGCCTCTATTACGATGTCCAAAGCAACATATGGTGTAACAGGAAGTGTCCATAATGATATATCTCTTTATTTTATAACAGCTTTTTAGCCGAAATAATATAAGACAAACTTATTGAACTTTTTCATATTAGCAGAAAATTCCTAAACCTTTGGGTAAAAATGCAGCATTTTTAGGGCGGAAAATTCTCAAACATCCTGTTGAAGCAAAAAATATTACGCTTTATTTCCCCTTTTTCTCCCAAGATTTTCACATCTCGGTACAATGGCGGGGTCATTTAGCCTGCTTCACTCGAAGGGATACCGAGTCTTTGAAAAACAATTCGCCCAATGCGCACCACTCCGGTCATGAAGCCGAGGGAGTGACAGCTGCGCCTGCCAAAATTCATAATCCTCTGGTCGCGGTTGCCATGCTGCTTATCGCCATGCTTTCTCTGCAAGGCGGCGCGGCGCTGGCAAAATCGATTTTCCCCCTTGTCGGCTCTCAGGGCGTTACGGCGCTGAGACTCAGCATGGGCTCGATCATTCTGCTCTGTTACTTTCGACCGTGGCGTTTAACCATGCGCGGCGGCAATCTGCGATCGCTGCTGATTTATGGCGTCGCGCTAGGCTGCATGAATTATACCTTCTATTTGGCAATTCGCACGGTGCCGCTCGGCGTGGCCGTTGCGCTTGAATTTACCGGCCCGCTCGCCGTAGCCATGTTCTCTTCACGTCGCGCCATCGACTTTATCTGGATTCTGCTCGCCGTCACGGGCCTGTGGTTCCTTTTGCCTCTGGGTCATAGCGTATCGAGCATTGATCTCGTAGGTGCCTGCTACGCACTGATAGCGGGCGCTTGCTGGGCAGTCTATATTCTGGCGGGCCAACGCGCCGGCAGCAGTTATGGCCCCGGCACTGCGGCGCTGGGTTCGACGATAGGCGCGCTGATTTTCTGCCCCATCGGAATAGCACAGGCGCAGAGCGGCGTGTTTACGCTGGATATTCTGCCTATCGGCCTGGGCATAGCCCTTCTCAGTTCGGCGCTGCCCTACTCGCTCGAGATGATGGCGCTCACCCGCCTGCCCGCCAAAACCTTTGGAACCCTGATGAGTCTCGAGCCTGCCGTTGCAGCGTTGTCGGGCATTCTGTTTCTTGGCGAGCACCTCACACCGCTACAGTGGACGGCGCTGGCCGCCATCATCGCCGCATCGGCCGGTTCTACGCTGACGGCGCGCAAGCGTTCCAAACTGGACGCCCTAAAAGCCGAGCCTCATTAGCCGAATAACGCTTTGTAAAACAAATGAATTTAAAAAAGAGCGAAATATATTATTTATTTCGCTCTTTTTTTGCATCCAGCAGGCGCGATGCCTCGTATGTACAGAGGTAAGGCAAACAACTTGTCGACTCAACCTGAAGGATTACATCATGAAAACGATTATCCGTACCGCTCTGTGCGCTTCTCTGCTGTTTAGCACCGCGTCAATGGCAGCAATGATGTCCAATACCACCATGGTCGGTGGCGCTGAAATGTATCCATCGAAAAATATCGTCGAAAACGCGTTGAATTCCAAGGATCACACGACGCTGGTCGCCGCCGTCAAAGCCGCAGGTCTGGTCGATACCTTGCAGGGGAAAGGCCCTTTCACCGTCTTCGCGCCCACTAATGCCGCCTTCTCCAAACTGCCGGCGGGCACCGTCGACAATCTGGTCAAGCCTGAAAACAAGGCCATGCTGACCAGCATCCTGACTTATCACGTCGTGGCCGGGAAATACGAGATGAAAGATCTCGAAAAATTGATCAAGAAAGGCAACGGTCATGCAGAGCTGAAAACCGTAAACGGTCAACCGCTGTGGATTATGGCCAACGGTCCGCACAATATTCAGCTGAAAGATGGCAAGGGCAACATGGCCAACATCAGCACCTATGACGTCCAGCAGAAAAATGGTGTCATCGATGTGATAGATACCGTGTTGATGCCTAAATAAAATCAGCGTCTATACTAAGCTCTGTCCCGCAGGGACTGAGCCGGGGGATGCAGTACCACACCGGTGTACTGCATCCTTTGGTCTTCAGGAAGAGCGAATGAAAGAGCATGCCGAAAACCCTATTCCGCCAAGCGACAGCGTGCTGCACAAAACGCTGATGCAGGCCGTTGCCGCCGGCGATCGCCAGGCTTTTGAGCAACTTTACCGTTTGACCTCTCCCCGACTGTTCGCCGTTGCGCTGCGCATGCTGCGTCGCCACGCCTGGGCTGAAGAAGTGCTGCACGACTGCTATCTCACCGTCTGGAATCGCGCCGCAAGCTACAATGCCGCGCTAAGTTCACCCATGACCTGGCTGACGCATATTGTGCGAAACCGTGCTATCGACTGGTTGCGCGGGGCCGACAATCAGCATCTCGCGCTGGAGGAAGAGATGCAGGACGCGCTTGTCGAAGAATACTCTCAACCGCTACTTCATCTCGAACAAGACGGTGAGGCAAAAAAACTGGCGGAATGTCTGGGGCATCTCCCACCGGAACAGAGGCAAAGTCTGGTGCTGGCCTATTATCAGGGACTCTCGCACAGTGAAGTGTCCGACCATTTACAACAACCTTTGGGCACGATAAAAAGCTGGATCCGTCGCGCGCTCGACCACCTGAAGAGCTGTGTAGGCCTATGAAAACTAGACGCGAATATCACGCCGCATTGGCGGCAGAGTATGCGCTCGGCACGCTGAGAGGCCCTGCGCGCCTCAAGTTCGAGCAGCAAATGCAGCAGGACCCTGTCCTCGCCGCCGACGTGGCGCGCTGGCAGGAAGCCTTCTCACAGCTCGATAATCACCTGACGCCCGTGACGCCGCCCGACTCGGTCTGGAAAAAAATTCAACTCCAGTTGCCGCCGAAACCCATGCCGCAAGAGATGTCAGACGAAGCATCCCCGGCTGTTCAGCGTAAAGGCTTTGCCCGTGCCTATCTTGGATGGGCGGTGGCGGCCGGACTGGCGGCGCTGCTGCTGGTGCCAAAAATCTGGGAAACCGCACCGCAGCGGGCCACGCCGATTGCCGTTCTGGCCACTGCCGCCGACAGCCGGATTGCCGGGCAGTGGGTGGTCACTGCCGAGAATACGGCCTCTTCCCAGAGACAGTCGCTCAGGCTGACGCCGCTAAACGCTGCGCCGGTCGCAAGCGATCGTAGCCTCGAGCTATGGGTTATTCCCGCAGGAGGTAAACCCGTTTCTCTTGGCCTGGTCGATGCGCAACACGCAACGCAGTTTGCAATGGCCGACTCTCTGGCCAAAGGGCAGGCGACGCTTGCCATCACGCTGGAACAGAAAGGCGGTTCGCCTACGGGACAACCGTTGGGCAGCATTCTGTTTAGCGGCAATCTGACACTCTAAAAACCCCCTCCTATATTTGCGAATGGCGCCATCAACACACAGAAAATAACCCTGCATAGATATCACGGGGTTATTTTTTCCCATGTAAACGGCCAACAAGCAAAAATTGCAGATAATTCTTAATAAAGGGTCAACCTAATTAATGAAATGACAATGAAAATAAATCCCATTTAGATTTAACAATTACATATGCATTTAAATAACACGAAAAATAATGTTAAAAATCAAAGATATATTTAAAAATAAATCGCAATGGGTTGATATTAATCCTGTTGACCCATAAGTTAGAGGGTAACGCAGTAAAATATATCTTAATCACGCAACGTGTAATATTTCAGCAATAAATGCATCAAATGATGGCTTTATTCGTCTTCGTTTCTGACGATACAAACGATAGGCAATATTTTCCAACATGATGCGAAATCGTTGCTATACTTATTTCCAGAAAGTTAATGATATCGATACAAGATAACGACTCACTAAAGAGGATATTAATGATGAGTACCGCTAAACTGGTTAAAACAAAATCTTCTGAACTTATTTTCACACGCAATGATGTTGATGAAACCACCAAAATCGAAACCGTCAAGGTACTGAACAAACTGGTTGTGGAGTTCATCGACCTGTCCCTGATAACCAAACAGGCACACTGGAACATGCGTGGCGCAAACTTTATCGGCGTGCATGAAATGCTTGATGGTTTCCGCATGGCGATCACCGACCACCTGGATACCATTGCAGAACGTGCCATTCAGCTGGGCGGCGTAGCGCTGGGTACCGTGCAGGTAGTGAATGACAAAACGCCTCTGAAAAGCTATCCAACCAACATTCATTCCGTTCAGGAGCACCTGAAAGCGCTGGCTGAACGTTACGGCATCGTGGCCAACGATACACGTAAAGCCATTACGGAAGTTCAGGACGAAGACACCGCAGATATTTTCACTGCCGCGTCTCGTGATCTGGATAAATTCCTGTGGTTCATCGAAGCCAACATCGAATAACGAGTCAGGCCGCCCGCGCGCATGTCGGCACGGGCAACTTAATCGCCTGATATTAAAAAGGAGAGCTTCGGCTCTCCTTTTTTGTCTTCACATCTTCCTCAATCTCTATCGCACCAAAACTGGGCACACCTGTCCTTCCACGTCCTCTTCCCCTTTCCGCACCCTTTCCTGCGCGCCAAAAAATGGCAGACATTCATTTAATCAAGACAAATTGTTAGCATATTTACGTGCTTTATGTATTTTAATGTTAATAAATGCGCAGTTTTGGAACAAAAAATAGTTTAGCCTGAGACTTCGCACCAAAATGGCACGCAATGAAATCATCAGGCACTATTTTGGTGCATTAAGGGGTATGTTTTAGCAAATCATGCCAACGAGTGGCAACTAACCCTTTGAAATAAAACGAATGTGAAAATTGGCATAACTTTTGCTTATCACAGCGCGTAACGATTAAAGGGTAGGTTCTCCCATAAATAGACATAGGAAATTGTACTTA
>Ga0308159_1001564_pt1 | contig 31951 bp, 25 predicted proteins | sample PhyCR1_FD_201040 | JGI IMG/M metagenome (GOLD analysis project Ga0308159, IMG submission 201040) | Phyllosphere microbial communities from UC Gill Tract Community Farm, Albany, California, United States - DLSLC.R1 | ecosystem: Host-associated > Plants > Phyllosphere > Unclassified | place: USA...
CCACCATCTGCGGCGTGGCGCGGTACTGGCTGTCCTGGCCGTAGAGCATGTCGAAGACCATGTAGCCATGGTTGCGGGTGGCGTAGGCCAGGCTGAAGACGGGGTCGAGGAAGCTGAGATCCGTCTGCGGGATGAACCGCAGCACCTTGTTCTGCTGGGCGAGGCCGAGGGAGGGCGCGGCGAGCGTCGCGGCGCTGGCGGCCAGGAATGTCCTGCGCTTCATGAGGGTTGGTCTTTCCGGTGCGTGGGGCGGGGTGCGTAGGGCGGGCGGCTGGTGGCGGGAGGGTGATCGCCTGGGGCGGGATCACCGAGAGGCGCGGATCACGCGATCAGGCGAGGGCCCGGGGCGTCATCCGTGCCCGCATGGGAGGAGATCACGCCCCTCAATCGTCCTGCGCAGGTGCGGCGCGGGAGGTGAGCCAGCCGCCATCGACGATGAGAACCTGCCCGGTGATGAAGGATGCGTCCTCCGACGCCAGGAAGGCGGCGGCGGAGGCGATCTCCTCCGGCCGGCCGGCACGCCGCAGCGGCGTCGGCGCCAGCATGTTGGCCAGGTAGCGGGGGTTCTTCAGGTGGTTCTGGATCATCGGCGTCTCGATGACGCCGGGCGCGATGGCGTTGACCAGGATGCCCTCCGGCCCAAGGTCGCAGGCAAGCTGACGCGTCAGTTGTGCCACGCCCGCCTTCGCCACCGCATAGGCGGCGGTGCCGGGATAGCCTACCAGCCCGAAGATGGAGGAGATGTTGACGATGCGGCCGCCAGGGCGCGTCAGATGCGGCAGGCAATCGCGCGTCACGCGCAGCACAGCCTTCAGGTTGATGTCGATGAAGCGGTCGATGAGGTCGTCATCGGATTCGGCCAGGGTCTTGCTGCCGCCGATGCCGGCGTTGTTCACCAGGATGTCCAGCCGCCCGAAGGCATCCAGCGCCGCCTGGGCCAGGCGGGTGCCCGCGCCCTTCTCGCTGACATCCAGCGTCAGCGCGACGCCGCCGATCTCGCGCGCCACGGCGGCGACATCGGCCGAGCGGTCGGCCACCAGCACCTTGGCGCCTTCCCGCGCCAGCCGCTGGGCCGTGGCCGCACCGATGCCGCCGGCGGCGCCGGTGACCACGGCGACACGGCCGGAGAAACGAGAATCCTGTGCCACGGGGCGCATCCCTTCAACATGAGGGGCCGGCTGTCCGCCCGGCCCTGGCGGCGTCACGGCGCCTGGTTCAGCCGGCCTGCCGCGTGCGGAATTCTTGCTGCACCTGGTCGAGCGTGCGGAACTCGGCGCCCATCTGGCCGAGGCCGTCGATCAGCTTCTCCATCATCAGCATGCGGTGGCCACGGCCGCTGACATAGGGGTGGAAGGTGTAGACCATCACGCCCCAGTCAGTGGTGCGGCGCATGTATTCGAAATCCGCCAGCCAGTTCTCCAGCACACCGCTGGCGTTGGCGAGGCCGGGCATCACGCCCGAGGATGTGCGGAAGAACTCGAAATGCGGATGGTCGTCCAGCGACCAACTGATCGGCACTTCTACCAGGTCGGTCGCCTCACCGAACACCATGGGCTTGTCGGCGGCCACCTTGTCGCCCCGGCGGGCGAAATAGGGCGCGCAGTCATGGCCCATCATGCTGCTGTCGTAGCGCAGGCCGTGCTGCACCATCAGGTCGATGCTGTGGTCGCTGAGGTCCCACGCGGGGGAGCGGTAGCCGGCTGGCTTCTGGCCGGTCAGGCTCTGGATGGCCTCGACGCCCAGGGCAAATTCTTCTGCCTCCCGCTCGGCGGAGAGCTCGGCCGGGGGCACGTGGCTCCAGCCATGGTGGCCGACTTCGTGCCCGCCGGCGACGACGCGCTCGCAGGCTTCCGGGTAGGTCTTGATGACGACGCCGGGGATGTACCAGCTGCCCTTGATGCCGCGGCTGGCCAGCAGTTCCATGATGCGCTGCGCACCGATGATGCCGAACTCGCCGCGCGAGATCGGCGTCGGCGTCAGCATCCCGCGCGCGGCGAAGCCGGACCAGGTGTCGAAATCATAGGACAGGCAGGCGATGTGGCGGGGCAAGGCGGCATCCCTCGTGCTGGAGTTTGATACTTGGCGTGGGCTGTACGGGGCACGCCTGCGGCGTAACGGTCAGGACGGCCTAGGGCAGGCCCTGGCACGCATTGCGACGCTGATCCTCGCTGGAGCCCCTTCCCTGGAACATTCCCCGAAACGGAGGGTCATGCGATTCCGTATGTTCATCCTGGCCGTATCGCCATACGATACGATCGAATTGATATTTGAATGCTAGGTAGGGGAGCGCGCCCATGTCAACGGCCAAGGGGCGGAAGCCGGCGGCAGGGGCAGGGAATCCGCTGTTCCTGCAATCCGTGGCACGGACGATGAGTGTGCTGGAGGCCTTCGCACGGCAGCCGCGGCCGCTTTCCATCGCCGAGCTGGCCGCTGCCGCCGGGCTGGACAAAAGCGCCGGGCAGCGCATCGCCCATACCTTGCAGGCCCTGGGATACCTGGAACGCTCCAGCGAGGGGCTGGTGCCGGGTAAGAAGGCGCTGTACCGCGCCTTCGACTTCCTGCGCATGAACGCGTTGGTGGAAAGCGCCACGCCCGTGCTGCACGAACTGCGGAAATCGGTGAACGAGCGGGTGGATCTCAGCCTGCTGGACGGCACCGACATCGTCTATGCCGTACGGCTGCAGAGCAAGCGGGAGACGTTCTCCGCAACGCTGGTGGGCCGCCGCATTCCCAGCTTCTGCTCTACCGGCGGCCGGGCCATGCTGGCGGCGCTGCCGGAAGCGGAGGCGCTGGACATTCTGGAGGCCTCCGACCGCCGGCCGCTGACGCCACGGACGATCACCGACATTCCTGCCATCCTCGGCAAGATCGAGGAAGCGCGGCGCTGCGGCTATGCGCTGGCGATCGAGGAATCGGCGCTGGGGGAGATCGTGCTGGCTGCCGCCGTGCTGGATATCCACCAGCGCCCGGTGGCCGCCATCCATGTGGCGGGATCACTGTCCGAATGGGCGGAGGAGGGGTTCCGCCAGCGCATCAGCCCGCTGGTGATGGAGGCGGCGCGGGCGCTGTCCCATACCTATAAGCGCGGCTGATGGCCTGGGCGGGCAGGGCCACGCTGGACGCGCGCCGGTAGGACGAAGCCTTCCTGCCGCCGCCGCGTTCACTGGGGAGCGGGCCGCACGCCACCTGAAGACCGAGGCAACGCGGCCAGCGACACGGGCGCATGGAGGCAATTCGAGCGATGATGGAGTCAATGCTCATCCCTGCGGTGGTGATCGCCGTGGTGGTCGTGGCGGTGCTGCTGCTGAACCGGGCCGAGTTCCGCGCGGTGTTCCGCAGGCGGATCACACGTCCGCCGCGTGAGTGACGGGCCTCGCGACCGGGGCAACGCCCACCAAAGGCCAGGGGCCGCCGCCTTGCCCGTGATCGTGCCGTGTCGGAGCATTCGCGCCCGGCAGCCCGCCTGGGAAGCGGAACCATACCGTTTTGTCATGCAGAAGATTGCGATTAATTCGCAATTGCTTTACCGGTGCCCGCGATGTCGTCGCAGAGGCTTTCCGTTCATCCCATGCCGCATGCTCGCGCCAGGGCGCTGTATTCCGACCACCATGGCTGGCTCGTCTCCTGGCTGCGTGGCCGGGTGCGGTGCCAGGACCGGGCCAGCGACCTGGCGCAGGACCTGTTCTGCAAGCTGCTGGAACGGCCGCCGGCCGTGGAGATCGAGCGCCCGCGTGCCTATCTGGCCACCAGCGCCATCCGGCTGCTGATCGACCAGCGGCGCCGGCTGGCAGTGGAGCAGGCCTATCTCTCCGCCCTGGCCGTCATCCATGCGGAGGACGCGGCGGCGACGCCGCACCAGGTCTTTGAGGCCGTGGAGACCCTGACCGCCATTGCCGCCATGCTGGACGGCCTGGCGGAACGGCCCCGGCGCGCCTTCCTGCTCAGCCGGCTGGACGGGCTGGGGCATGCGGAGATCGCCGCCGAGCTGGGGGTATCGGCCAGCATGGTGAAGCAATATGTCGCGGCGGCGCTGCTGCATTGCTACGCCGCCGTCTACGGCACCGCATGAAGGCCCCGGCGCCCGAGATGGTGCGCGCAGCGGCGTCCTGGCACGCCCTGCTGACCTCCGGCGAAGCGACGGAGGCGGACCTGGCCAACTGCCGGGCCTGGCAGGCCAGCCACCCCGGCCACGCGGAGGCTTTCCGCCGGCTGGAAGCGCTGCTGGGGCGGTTTGAGGGGCTGCCGGCGGAACCAGCCCGGCGCGCCTTGCAGGCGGGGATGGCGGCGGCACCCGGCGCCCGCCGGCGGTTGGCGGCGGGGATCGGCCTGGCCGGCCTGGCGTTGCTGCTGGGGATCGGGACGGACTGGCCCTGGCTGCTGGCGGATCACCACGCCGAGATTGGTGAGATCCGTGAGGTCACGCTTCCGGATGGCTCCCGCCTTACGCTGGATACCGGCAGCGCCGTGGACCTGCGCTACGATGACGCCACCCGCCGCATCTTGCTGTTGCGTGGGGACATCATGTTGGACGTGGCACCGGATGCCGCCCGGCCCCTGGTGGTGGAGACGCCGCAGGGCAGCCTGCGGGCGCTCGGAACCCGGTTCACCGTGCATCGCGGCGATGGGGATACGCGAGTCTCCGTGCAGGAATCCGCCGTCCGGGCCTGCGCGGCGGCCGATGATTGCCTGATCCTGCAGCCGGGGCAGGGCGCGCGGCTGCAGGGGCAGCGCATCGAGGGCCCCTTCGCCGCCCCGCTGCAGGCGGAAGCCTGGGCGCAGGGCGTGCTGGTGGTGGAGAACCGGCCGTTGGCGGAGGTGCTGGACGCCTTGGCGCGCTACCGGCGCGGGGTACTGCGCTACGACCCGGCCGCCATCGCGCATCTGCGCGTCTCCGGCGTCCTGCCGCTGCGGGATACCGACAAGGCCCTGGCGGCCCTGGCGGCATCGCTGCCGGTGACGCTGACGCGCCACACAAGATTCTGGGTCACGGTCGGCCCGTCGTGAAAAAAAGTACCCGGCGACTGTCCCTCCGCCCATCTCGTCCGTCTGCATCTGTGTAACCCGCAGAACCGGATGCGACGACCCATGTGCCATGCCAACCGCCGATACTCCCGCCGCCTGAGCACTACCCTGCGTGCGGCGCTGCTGGGCAGCGTGACCCTGCTGGCGCTGCCGCCGATGCCGGCGCAGTCTCAGACGTCCGAGGCAACGCGCATGGCGGCCTACACCGTGCCCGCGGGGCCACTGGCGAGTGCGCTGACCAACTTCGCGCGGCAGGCGGGCGTGACGCTTTCGTTCCCCCCGGCGCAGGTGGCGGGGATGCAGAGCCCGGGCCTGCGCGGCGAGGCGAGCGTGGCCAGCGGCTTTGCCCGCGTGCTGTCCGGCACGGGGCTGGAGGCGGTCTCGGCCGATGGCAACATCTACACGTTGCGCGCGGCCGCACCGGCAGTGCCCGCCGCCACCCCGGCCAATGTCCTCGGCGATGCCAGCAGCGCGGCCGTGGTGCTGCCGGAAGTCAGCGTGGTGGCAACGGCGGAGGAGGAACTGCGCCAGGCGCCTGGCGTCTCCATCATCACGCGTGAAGACATCCAGCGCATGCCGCCGATGAACGACATCGCGGAGATCGTGCGGACGATGCCAGGCGTGAACCTCACCGGCAATTCCTCCTCCGGCCAGTACGGTAACAACCGGCAGATCGACCTGCGCGGCATGGGGCCCGAGAATACGCTGATCCTGATCGATGGCCGACCGGTGCGGTCGCGCAACGCCGTCCGCATGGGGCGCAGCGGCGAGCGCAACACGCGCGGCGATTCCAACTGGGTGCCGGCCGACGCGATCGAGCGCATCGAGGTGATTCGCGGGCCGGCGGCAGCGCGCTACGGCTCCGGCGCCTCGGGCGGCGTGGTGAACATCATCACCAAGCCGCCGACGGACGAGCTGCACGGCTCCGTCACGCTCTACGCGCTGCAGCCGGAAGACCGCAACGAAGGCGACGGCCGGCGGGTGACGGCGACGCTCTCCGGCCCCACCACGCTGCCCGGGCTGAGCTTTCGCGCCTACGGCAATTTCAACCGCACGGATGCGGATAGCCTGAACCTCAACGCCGCCGCCGCCGGCAGCGCGCCGGGCGAGACGCCGCCAGCGGGGCGGGAAGGCGTGGAGAACCGCGACGTCAACGGCCTGCTGCGCTGGGACATCACGCCTCAGCAGGTGGTGGAACTGGAGCTGGGCTACAGCCGCCAGGGCAACATCTATGCCGGCGACCGCGCCGTCAGCAGCGGCGGCAGTGCCCTGCTGAACCAGCTGGCGAATGAGGGCGCCGAGACCAACATCCTGACGCGCACCGACGTGTCCCTGCAGCACCGCGGCGACTGGGGCTGGGCCGACAGCCGCGTGCTGCTGCAATACGAAGGCACCGTCAACAAGCGGCTGAACGAGGGGCTGGCCGGCTCCAACGAAGGCAGCATCACCACGCAGAACGGCTTCTCGACCTCGACGCTGAACAACTACACGGCGAGCGGCGAGATCAACATCCCGCTGGAACTGCTGGCACCGCAGCGCCTGACGCTCGGCGCCGAGTTCCTGCGCGAGAACCTCAACGATCCGTTCTCCACCTCTCAGACGCTGAATGGCGGCGCCATCGGGGGCATCGATCCAGGTCAGCGGGCCGGCAGCGCCAGCGCGGAGACCTATTCCTTCTTCGCCGAGGACAATATCTACGCCACTAACCAGTTGACGCTGACGCCAGGCGTCCGCTTCGACCATCACAGCGAGTTCGGCTCCAACTGGAGCCCGTCGCTCAACGCGTCCTACGAGTTGTTCGATGGCTTCGCGGTGCGCGGCGGCATCGCGCGCGCGTTCAAGGCGCCGAACCTGTACCAGTCCAACCCCAACTACATCTACTTCACCATGGGCAATGGCTGCCCGGCATCCTTCCTCAGCCTCGGCTCCGGCTGCTACGTGCAGGGCAATGCGGATCTGGAGCCGGAGACGAGCATCAACAAGGAGATCGGCATCTCCTACAACCAGGGCGGCTTCAGCAGTAGCCTGACCTATTTCCACAACGACTACCGCGACAAGATCGTCGCCGGGGTAGTGCCGGTGGGCCAGACCGCGACGCGCGGCCGCATCTTCCGCTGGGAGAACACGCCCGAGGCCGTGGTGCAGGGCATCGAGGGCAACCTGCTGGTGCCGGTGCTGGAGAGCCTCTCATGGAACACCAACTTCACCTACATGATCGAGAGTAAGGATAAGAGCACCGGCCAGCCGCTCTCCCTGATTCCCGAATACACCATCAACACATCGCTCGATTGGCAGGCGCGGGATGACCTCTCGCTGCGGCTGGCGCTGACGCATTACGGCAAGCAGGAGGCCCGCACGGTGGATGCGCTGGGCTTCGCCAATAGTGGGTCCGAGCTGTGGCAGCGGGACCCGTATTCCGTCGTCGATGTCAGCGGCACCTACCACATCAACGAGAACACGCGCTTCACCGCCGGCATCAGCAACCTGTTCGACGAGCAGCTCTTCCGCGAGGCCAATTCCAGCGGCGCCGGCGCCAACACATACAACGAACCTGGCCGCGCCTATTTCGTCAGCCTGACGGCGACGTTCTGACCATGCGCCGCGCCAACTCCACTTCACTCACATCACTTAGGAACATCGTATGATCCGCCTCGATCCACGGCATCGCCGTACTGTCGCCGGCCTGGTGGTTGCCGGCTCGCTGCTGGTCAGCGCCGGCATGGCCGCTGCGCAGCCCGCCTTTAGCGCGCTGGACCAGACGTCCAACGCGCAGCTGCGCTTCGCTTCGGCCGCGCAGAATCGCCCGATCCTCGCAGGCAGCGAAGTGGTGGTGAGCGGGCAAGGCTTCCGCCCGGGGCAGAAGGTCACGCTGCTCTACGGCACCACGCCGTTGCTGGGCGCGCCGCTGACCGCCGATGCGGACGGCAAGGTCGAAGCCCGCATCACCGTGCCGGCGGATGCCGTAGCCGGGCAGCACCCGATCGTCGTCGTGGCCCAGGCGCCGTATCTGGCGACGGTGGCCACGCTGAAGGTCTCGCCGAACGTGCCGCTCTCCGGCCAGGACCGGTATAACGTGGTGGAGGCACAGGTCACGCGTGGCCTGTACCAGTCCGCCTACAGCACGCGCAGCAACGCGCTGTTCGTCACCTCCGCCATCGGCCGCCCGCCGGTGCGGCAGTCCGAGCTGCTACGGCTGGACCCAGAGACGCTGGCTGTCGTCGCGCGCATCACGCCGCAGGCGGCGCCCGCACCGGCACCGCGCCCCGGCAGCGCCGCCCGTGCGCCGGCCGAGGGTGGCGTCTATGCCGTCTACGGCATCGGCGTGGACGATGTGAACGAGACGGTGTGGGTCAGCAACACCCGCCAGAACACGGTCGCGGTCTATCGCCAGTCCGATCTTTCCCTGGTGCGGCAGTTCGAGCCGGGGACGGTGAACCACGCGCGCGACGTGGTGGTCGACCCGACGCTGGGCAAGGCGTTCGTCAGCGCCACCTTCAAGCCGGAAGTGGTGGTGTTCAACACGCGCACCCCGGACGTGGCGGGGCGTATCCAGATCACTTCCCAGGTGCGGGGCGGCACGTTCTCGGCCGCCAGCCTGTCGTTGAACGCCGCCGCGCATCGCCTCTACGTGGTCAGCAACACCACCAACGAGGTCGCGATCATCGATACGCAGACGAACCAGGTGGAGAAGGTGCTGCTGGTGCCGGGTGCGCGCGGTTCCATCGGCGTGTCGCATGACCCGCAGACCAACCGCATCTTTGTCGCCTCTCAGGGCAGCGACAATCTTGTGGTGCTGGATAGCGGCAGCGGCGCCGTGGTGGCCGATACCCCGGTCGGCGCCGGTGCCCTGAACGTGGTGTTCGACGTGGTGCGCCGCCGCGCCTATGTCAGCAGCCGCGCCGCCGGTACGGTGACGGTGACCGATGCGGATGGCGCCATCCTGGCCAATCTGGGCCCGGCGCCGCTGGCCAACCATGTGTCGACCGGGCGGGACGGCACCGTCTATGCGGTGGACAAGTCCGCCGCCGCGCGCAGCGAGGATGGCGACACCATCCTGCGGATGCGCCCGCGCCCGTAAAGGCGGCAAGGACAGGGCTACCGCCATGCGGCGGTGGCCCTGCCATTCAGCCGGGCAGCACGCCCAGCGCCACCCAGCCGGGGCGGGTCATGCGATGCCACGCCTCGGCCGGCTGGCCGAAGCGTTCTCGCAAGGCGCCGGCGCCGATCGAGGGATTTGCCAGCACGGCGGCGGCCATGGCCATGTCCTGCACGCCGGCAGGCAACGCGGTGCCGAGCGCGGGGGCCAGCAAATGCCCTGCGACGCCGGCCTCGGCCAGCCGCCGGTTGAGCCGCCAGGCGGCCTCCGGCGGAGCGGGGCTGGCTGTCAGGGGGTGCACCAACTGGGCCCATAGCAGCATCTGCACGGCCTGGTTCAGTAGAGCCGGGTGCAAAGGATGGCGATGGAGGCGGGAGAGCGCCTCCACCGATTGCGGCTGCCGCGCCAGGGCGGCGAGCAGGGGTCCGAAGACCGCCTCCTCGCCCTGCACGGGCCCGATGGGCGTGTTGAAAGTCAGGCCGCCGCTTCGTGGTGTTCCAGGCAGTGGCGCTATTTTTAGTGAGAGCAGTGCCGCCATGTGCTCCGCCGGCCGCAATGGCTGGCCACCCTTCTGGTACAGGTCCCGCCGGTAGGACTGATTGCGGGCGATGTCGCGGATGGTCTCGGCCGTCGCCGCGTCGGGTACGCCGGCCAGCATGGGGCGGGTGGCGGCGGGCAGGCTGACGGCATCGATATTGTCGATGGGCGTGGCGCTGCCGATGTAGTCGCAGCCGATGGCGGCGAAGGCATCCATCATGTCGCCGACATGGAAGGGTTCCCAATGGGCGGGCAGCAATTCATGCGCCAGCGCGGCCGGGTCCTGCTGGCGCGCCGCGGCCAGCCGCGGCCGTTCCTGCGGCGATGCGATGAAGTGGCCGGCCCCTGCCTGGTCCAGCCGCAGCAACATCTCCAGCCCTGCCTGGGCCCGCTGCGCCGAATGGCCCGGCTGCGCCGCCGCCACGCGCCGCACGAGGCGCTGCGTGGCCGCCGCTGCCGAAAGGCCCGGATGCGTCATATAGTGGGCATAGACCAAGCCGCCCGGCCTGAGGCGGCGTTGCATGAAGCGCAGCACGGCCTGCCGCTGGACGGGAGAGATCCAGGACAGCACGCCATGCGTGACGATGACGTCGAAGCCTTCGCCCTGGGGATCGAAGGTGTCCAGATTGGCGAAATCGGCCTGGACGAGATCGATATTGTTGATTCCGGCAGAGTCTGCGTCGCCCTGCAGGCGCTGCAACTGTGCCGCGTTGCCATCGATGGCGGTGACATGGATGGAAGGGTTGGTGGCGGCGCAGACCAGCGCGTTGAGGCCGAGGCCGCATCCCAGCTCGCACCACCTCAGCGAAGCGAGGGGGTTTGGCCTGGGGCGGCCGAGGCCGCGCAACACCGCATCCAGCCATGCGGGCGTCATCTCCCGGTGGAAATGGTGCGGGTAGGCGATGTCGTCGACGTAATCGGGCGTCATGGGTCTTCTCGGCGGCAGGCGGCGTCGACGCGTGCCTGGCGCGTGGGGGCTAGCCCTGGTTCAGGGAAGCGTGGGGAATGCAATTAAGACTTAGTAACTTTAAGGTAGGCGCGCTGCAAGCCAGGCTGGGCGCCTGCCGGCGCGCTGCTGTGCGGAAGCGCGCGGTATTGTCAGTGGCGGCATGGCAGGGGCGGGGCCACACTCTCGCCTGCCTGTTGGGTGGCCTGACCAAGGCGCCACGGGGGCTGCCCGGCTGCCGTGCCCAACCACGCTTCGGCGGCGCCACGGCGCTGTTCCGGCCTGAAAGGATCCTGCCCATGGCGCAAACCATCGCTGACCTGATGACCGAAACCCTGGCCAAGGCAGGTATTCGCCGCATCTGGGGCGTCACCGGCGACAGCCTGAATGCGATGAATGACAGCCTGCGCCGCTTCGGCGAAATCCAATGGATGCATGTCCGGCACGAGGAAGTCGCCGCCTTCGCTGCGGGGGCGGAGGCTGCGGCGACCGGTCAGCTCGCCGTCTGCGCCGGTAGCTGCGGGCCGGGCAACCTGCATTTGATCAACGGCCTGTTCGACTGTCAGCGCAACCATGTCCCGGTGCTGGCCATCGCGGCGCATATCCCATCCAGCGAGATCGGCCTCAACTACTTCCAGGAAACCCACCCGACCGAGTTGTTCCGCGAATGCAGCCATTTCTGCGAGATGCTGCAGGACGCACGGCAGATGCCGGAATTGCTGCACCGGGCGATGCGCACCGCCATCGGCCGGCAGGGCGTTGCCGTCATCGTCATCCCCGGCGACATCGCTTTGCAGGATGCGCCGGAGGGCGCGACCGCCGCCTTCCCGCCGCTGGCCCGCCCGCGCCTGGTGCCGGAGATGACGGAGATCGCGCAGCTGGCGAAGCTCCTCAATGCCTCGAGCGCCGTGACCCTACTGTGCGGCTCCGGCGTCGCCGGGGCGCATGACGAGGTGGTGGCGCTGGCGGATGCGCTGGGCGCGCCGATTGTCCATGCCTATCGCGGCAAGGAATGGATCGAATGGGATAATCCGTTCGATGTCGGCATGACCGGGCTGATCGGCTTTTCCTCCGGCTACCATGCCATGATGGAATGCGACACGCTGCTGATGCTGGGCACCGATTTCCCGTACCGCAACTTCTATCCCGACAAGGCGACCATCGTGCAGGTGGACCGCGATCCAGGGGCGCTGGGCCGGCGGGCGAAGATCCAGCTGGGCATCCTGGCGGATGTGAAGGAAGCAGCGACGATGCTGCGGCCGCTGATCGAGGAAGGCCGCAGCCGGGACTTCCTGGACAAGGCGCGCAAGCACTACACCGCCGCACGCGAAGGGTTGGACGAGCTGGCGACACCGCGGAAGGGCGAACAGCCGCTGCACCCGCAATACGTTGCGCGCATCGTGAACGAGTTGGCGGCGGAAGACACGATCTTCACCGCCGATGTCGGCACGCCCTCGGTCTGGGCCGCGCGGTACCTGGCGATGAACGGCAAGCGGCGGCTGATCGGCTCGTTCAATCATGGTTCGATGGCGAATGCGCTGCCGCAGGCGCTGGGCGCCCAGGCGGCGTTTCCGGGCCGGCAGGTCGTATCGCTCTCCGGCGATGGCGGGCTGACCATGCTGATGGGTGACCTGCTGACTGCGACGCAGATGAAGCTGCCGGTGAAGGTGATCGTCTTCAACAACGGCACGCTGGGCTTCGTGGCGCTGGAGCAGAAGGCGGCGGGGTACCTCGACACCAACGTGTCGTTGCAGAACCCGGATTTCGCCGCCATCGCCCGGGAGATGGGGTATTTCGGCGTGCGCGTCACCCGCTCGGACGCTTTGCCGGACGCGGTGGCGCAGGCTTTCGCCCATGACGGCCCAGCGTTGATCGACGTGGTGACGGAGACGATGGAATTGGCAATGCCGCCGAAGCTGAAGCTGGAACAGGTGAAAGGCTTCAGCCTCTACGCCGCCCGCGCGGTGATGAGCGGGCGTGGCGATGAGGTGATACAGCTGGCCAAGGCCAACCTGCTTCGCTGAGGCGGGCCGAGTCTCGGCCTTTCCACTCCTGGAGGGCCGAGGCTCGTTGCCGCTATGCGTGCCCGGCGGTCGCTAGGACGCCAGGTCGCGCATGACGGTGATGAGGTCGGACTTGCCCTCAAAGCCGATGCCGGGCAGCTCGGGCATGGTCACCCGGCCGTTCTCCACCCGCACGCCGTCGGGGAAGCCGCCATAGGGCTGGAACAGGTCGGGGTAGCTCTCATTGCCGCCCAGCCCCAGCCCCGCCGCGATCATCAGTGACATCTGGTGGCCGCCATGCGGGATGCAGCGGGACGGCGACCAGCCGAACTGCTTCAGCACGTCCAGGGTGCGCAGGTACTCCACCAGCCCGTAGCTCAGGGCGCAGTCAAACTGCAGCCAGTCGCGGTCCGGGCGCATGCCGCCGTAGCGCAGGAGGTTGCGGGCATCCTGGTGGGAGAACAGGTTCTCGCCGGTGGCCATGGCGCCGGGATAGAATTCGGAGATCGCGGCCTGCAGCGCATAGTCCAGCGGATCGCCGATCTCCTCGTACCAGAACAGCGGATAGTCGCGCAGCATCTTGGCGTAGGCGATGCCGGTTTCGAGGTCGAAGCGCCCGTTGGCGTCCACCGCAAGCTGTGCCTGGGAGCCGATCTCCTTCAACACGGCCTCGATGCGACCGCGGTCCTCCTCCAGCGAGGCACCGCCGATCTTCATTTTCACCACGTTGTAGCCGCGGTCGAGGTAGCCGCGCATCTCGGCGCAGAGCGCGGTGTTGTCCTTGCCAGGGTAGTAGTAGCCGCCGGCAGCGTAGACGAAGACGCTGGGGTCGGCTTCGCGCCCATGGCGCTCGGCCAGCAGGCGGAACAGCGGCTTGTTCTCGATCTTGGCCACCGCGTCCCATACCGCCATGTCGAGGGTGCCGACCGCCACGGACCGCTCGCCGTGCCCGCCGGGCTTCTCGTTCTGCATCATCGCCGCCCAGACCTTGGCCGGGTCGATGTTGTCACGCGCGTCGTCCAGCAGGCTGTTGGGATCGGCCTGGAGGATGCGGTCGCGGAATCGCTCCCGGATCAGCCCGCCCTGGCCGTAGCGGCCATTGGAGTTGAAGCCATAGCCTACGACCGGCTTGCCGTGCCGGATCACGTCGGTAACCACGGCCACCAGGCTCGCGGTCATCTTGCTGAAGTCGATGTAGGCGTTGCGAATTGGGGACGCGATGGGCTTAGTGACCTCGCGGACTTCGACGATGCGCATCCGGCATACCTTCTCGCTGATCGGAAGCCGGGGGCACCGGCCCAGGTGGCGCTTGGCCACGATACCGCGCTTAGATGCGCTCGCTTCAGGGTCAACCTCCAATGCCAAGAGTCACAATCGTTATGCAGGATCGGCATCGGCCATGGACCTGAACTGGCTGGAGGATTTCCTGGCCTTGGCCGAGCACCGGAACTTCTCGCGCGCGGCCGAGGCACGGCACGTCACCCAGCCGGCCTTCAGCCGACGCATCCGGGCGCTGGAGGCTTGGGTGGGCACGCCGCTCCTCGCGCGCCTGCCCCAGGGCGTGGCCTTGAACGCCGCCGGAGAGTCCCTGCGCGAGCAGGCGGAGGGCCTGACCCGCGACCTGCACCAGATGCGGCGCGGTGCCCTCAAGGCGGCCGGGCGGGAAGGAGCAGCGCTCGCGATCGCTGCTACCCACGCGCTGTCCTTCACCTTCTTTCCCGGCCTGATCCGCGCCCTGCCGATGCAGGAGAGCCTGGGCACGCTCAATCTGATCTCGGACACCATGGCGGCCTGCGAGCGGGTACTGCTGGCAGGCGACGCCGACTTCCTGCTGTGCCACGCCCGCAGCGGCGTACCGACCCGGTTGACGCCCGATGCCTTTACACACGTGGTGGTCGGCAGTGACCAGCTCGTGCCGGTCTCGGTGCCCAACGCGTCTGGGGTCGCGCAGTGGACACTGCCAGGAACGCCGTCTGTGCCCGTGCGCCTGCTGACCTACAGCACGGTCTCCGGCCTCGGCCGTATCCTGGAGGCGACACAGCGGGAGTTCGCCCACCCGCCCGCGCTCGATCCTGTGTTCACCGCTCCTCTTGCGGCCGCGCTGCACACCATGTCCCGCCAAGGGGAGGGGATGGCGTGGTTGCCGCGCACCATGGTCGCTGAGGACCTGGCAGCCGGGCGTCTCGTCGAGGCCGGAGGCGATGAGTTCTCGATCGCACTCGAGATTCGGCTGGTCCGCCCTCTGCGCCGCCAATCTAAGATGGCCGAGTATTTCTGGGCAGCCGTATCGAGGCTGTCGGCACCCTGAAGCACCACAGCCAACCCCAACGCAGTGGTGCGCGGACGGGAAGGAGCGGATCACCGGCGGCGGCGTGCCGCCCCAGATGATCGTGCAGAGGAACGCCGTGTCTTACGGGGATGTTGGGGACAACGGCGGCTTGTAGCCGCTGTCCCGCTCCTGGTGCGCCCCCGCCACGATGGCCTCGCAGTCTTCCAGGGCCGGCTCGGCAGGCCGGATCTCGAAGAGGTCGGCGTCGCGAGCGCGGCGGATCTGCCTAGCGATGATCCGGGTATTGCCGGTGCGCGAGAAGGAGGCGACGAGCACCTCGGGCTCAAGACCTATTAAATCCTGCCTTGCCATTTGATGATGATGTGATTCCTTGGCGGCACAAGGTACTGCCATGGCTGAGTTGTTCTGGCTGGCGGAGGCGCAGATCCAGCGGATCTTGCCCTTTTCCTGCTCTCCCACGGGGTGCCACGGGTGGACGACCAGCGTGTCGTCAGCGGCATCCTCCTCGTCATCCACAACGGCCTGCGCTGGCGCGACGCACCCGCTGGGTACGATCCGCACAAAAACCCTCTACAACCGCTTCATCCACTGGAGCCGCATGGAGGTCTTCAGCCGCATCTTCTCCGGACCGGCCGGATGCAAAGGCCAGCCGGACCGGCTGATGATCGACGCGCCCCATCTCAAGGTGCACCGTACAGCCGCCAGCCTGCCCAGAAAGGAGGCTGTGCCCTGCCGTATCGGGCGCACCAAGGGTGGCCTGAACTCCAAGCTGCATGCCGCGTGCGACAGCCAGGGCCGCCCGCTCGTCCTGCTGCTCCCGGAAAGCCAGATGAACGGCCACAAGGGTGCCGTCCTGATGTTGCCCAGCCTGCAACCCGCCAAAGCCCTGCTGGGCGACAAGGGCTATGACAGCGACCAACTCCGCCAGGCCCTCATCGACCGCGACATCGAGCCCTGCATTTTCTCAAAGCGAAACCGCAAGCAGCCTATTCGCTACGACAAGGCGCTCCACCACCGGCGGCACCGTATCGAGACCATGTCCGAACGACTGAGAGTCTGGCGGTGCGTTGCGATGCGCTATGACCGCTGCGCCGACACCTTCTTCTCCCCCATCAGCCTCGCTTGCTCCGTACTCTTCTGGATCAACGAGTCCTGAGCCAAGATAGCAGCCAAGCGCACCGTATCGCATTCCGCATCAAGACATGCTGGCCGCACAGCAAAAATTCAAATAAAATCGATTCCAGACGATTTGATCGACTGGAGAATGAGCGTGACGCAGCGTCGGACCCCCACCGCATTACCTCCCGGTGACGGAACTGGTGAGGCGCATGGGCCACAACGTCAAGCCCGTGGCAGGGCGCGGATCGAGAAAATTCTCGACGCGGCTGACCTCGTTATTCAAAATCAGGGAACAACTACTTTTAGCCTGCAGCAAGTTGCCGAAGAGGCAAATTTGCCACTGGCTTCCCTCTACCACTACTTCTCCAACAACCAAGCTCTTCTAATGGAGTTGGCGAAGCGTTACCTGACGGCGTTTGAAGCGCTCGCTCGCAGTGACATCAAACACGACCAAGTCAACCAATGGGCCGACCTCTTCGATATCCACGCCAGGATGTCCCTCGAATTCTACCACAATCATCCGACGGCCATGCAGCTGTTCCTGGGCCCCGACAGCGGATGGGAAATACGCAGCGCCGATCTGGCCACCAACCAACGCATTGGTAGCATCGCCTATCGCAAGCTTCTTCGGCACTTCGTCGTTGCCGAAAGCGCGACCCTGGAGAGGGCGATGGGTCTGGGCGTAACGATTAGCGACTCTCTCTGGGCACTTTCCTTCGCGCACAGCGGTCGGGTGGAGCCGGAAGCCGCAACAGAGGCGTTGCGGGCAAAGGTAGCGTATCTGCGTCTGTACGTGGGCGAATTCGTCGAGAAGCGAAGCGAGCCCCTAGAAGGTCAGATTACCGAATAAAATCGAGTTATGGCTTAAAAACCTTCTTGTTTGCGCGGCAAGCGCCTGACATGCTCTCGAAACCCGAAATAATTCGGATTCCTGGGGCGCGTCATGTTGGTCTTCTTCTCGCCAAGTCACACTGGCCACCGGCCGGGACAGACTTTTCGCCACGGATGCCTGGTCAGGAACCGTGATCTACCCACGCGAGCGGAGAACATCCTCGCGGCTTTGCGACAGGATGGTCATGTCCTGAGCGAGGCGCCTGATCATGGCATGGCCCCAATCCGGGCGGTGCATACTCCGGAATACCTGGATTTTCTCCAGTCTGCGTGGGTCGAGTGGCGCAAGATCGAGGGCGCCTCGGAGGATGTCCTCCCTTACATCTTTCCCGTACGCGGCATGGACAATGCCTATCCGACCTCGGTGGTGGGTCGCGCAGGTTACCACATGCACGACGCTTGGGCACCGATCGGCGAGCACACCTGGACGGTCGCCGTCGCTTCCGCAAATCTCGCCACGGAAGCCGCAGAGCGTGTCCTAGTGGGTGAGCGCGCCGCCTACGCTCTTTGCCGCCCTTCCGGGCACCACGCCAGCGCTGACATGGGGGGCGGCAACTGCTTCCTGAACAACGCGGCCACCGCTGCGCAGCATCTGCGGAAGGGCTTCGGCCGCGTCGCACTCATCGACGTCGACGTGCACCACGGCAATGGCTCGCAGGGCATCTTCTATCGGCGCAACGATGTGTTGTTTGTGTCGCTGCACCGCGATCCGATTGATTATCACCCCTACTTTGTCGGGCATGCGCACGAGCGTGGCGAGGGAGATGGCCTTGGCTTCAACCTGAACCTGCCCCTGGCCACGAATTCAGGCGACGAGGCATTTCTGGCAGCCCTGGATGTCGCCTGCGCGCGCATCGAAGCCTCCGGTGCCGAAGCGTTGGTCATTTCCTTGGGTGTTGACGCGCACGAGGCGGACCCGACGACAGGGCTTGCCGTGACATTTGACGGCTTCCGACGCATAGGCGCCCGGCTTTCCGAACTGTCGCTGCCGACCGTTATCATTCAGGAGGGCGGCTATAACATGGACACCATTGCACGGTGCGTCGCCGTCACACTCGCTGGGTTCGAGGGCAGGAAATCCGCCGCATGAACACCATCGATGAACTTTCGACAGTGCAAGGTGTTGCCTTCATGGATGGCCGGTATATGCCGCTCGCGGAGGCGTCGATCCCGATTGTCGACCGCGGCTTTTTGCGGTCCGATGTAACGTACGATGCGCTGCACGTCTGGAACGGTCGAGTTTTCAGGCTTTGGGATCATATCAAGCGGTTCCGAGAGTCCATGGCCAGGCTACAAATGGATCTGGCCTACACGGACGACGACCTGGCTGACATCCTGATGGAATGCGTGCGCCAGGCCGGGTATCGCGAAGCCTTCGTCATGGTGATCTGCTCCCGCGGCGTGCAGCCGCCGGGCACCCGGGATCCCCGCCTCTGCCGTAACCGGCTCTATGCCTACGCGCAGCCCTTCCTCTGGATCGCTAATGAGGAACAAAGGCGTGACGGGTATCGGATGATTCTGTCGAAGACCCGGAGAATTCCCTCTGATTCGCTCGACCAGCGGGTCAAGAATTTCCACTGGCTCGACCTGACTATGAGCCTGTTCGAGGCATATGAGCGCGATGCCACCGTCACGGTACTGCCACTCGCCGACGGTACAGTGACGGAAGGCCCTGGCTTCAATATCTTTATCGTCAAGGACGGTGTTCTAGCGACGCCCGATCGCGGCATGTTTGAAGGCATCACTCGCCGCACGGTCACAGAAATTGCGGCTGACCTGCAATTGCGGTGCGACGTGCGGCCAGTGCACAGCGACGAAGTCGCGGCGGCGGATGAAATCTTCACCAGCACGACCGCTGGAGGCATCACCCCTGTCACTCACTATGAGGGGCGTCCCGTCGGGGATGGAAAGCCTGGTCCCGTCACCCAGCGTATTCTCGAAATGTATTGGCGTCTGCATGAGGACGATGCCTTGAACACTGCCATCGACTACGGCGCCGACGAGCGATGATCAGGCCGCCAAGGCGAATAATACCAATCCACACATGGGAGAGTTGGCATGAAACGTCGGGAACTCTTGGTCGGCGCCGCAGCCGGCCTCTCAGGGTTGGCGGCGCCGGCATTGGCGCGGCAGGGCGACACGAAGGTCCTCAGATTTGTGCCACAGGCCGATCTAGCGCTGTTGGACCCCATTCAGACCGCGGCGATTGTCACCCGCAATCACGCGGCGATGGTGTTCGACACCTTGTACGGTGTGGACGTCCAGAAAGTCGCGCATCCGCAGATGGTCGAAGGCCACACTGTCGAGGACGGCGGTCGTACCTGGATTTTGACTCTGCGTGAGCGGCTTCTCTTCCACGATGGCACGCCGGTGCTGGCGCGGGACGCGGTGGCAAGCCTGCGGCGGTGGGCACGGAAGGACGCTTACGGCGACGCGCTATTCCAGAACACTGAGGAATTGGTTGCGCTGGATGACCGCCGGCTACGCTTCCGCCTTCGCCAACCCATGTCCAACCTGCCCTACATCCTGGGGAAGGAAGGGCCTTACCTTTCGGCCATCATGCCGGAGCGGCTTGCGGTCACAGATCCCTCGCGACCAGTGCCTGAAGTTGTCGGCAGCGGCCCATTCAGATATCTGGCCGGGGAGCGTGTCCCAGGCTCCCGCAATGTCTATGCGAAGTGGGAGCGTTACGTGCCGCGGCCCGATGGTCCCACGGGTCCGCTGTCCGGACCCAAGGTCGTGCATGTGGATCGCGTCGAGTGGCACACCATCCCCGATGCCTCGACGGCGGCAGCCGCCCTAAGGGCGGGTGAAGTCGATTGGTGGGAAAGGCCCACCGTCGACCTGCTGCCATCCATGCGTCGGATTTCCAACGTACAGATCGCCCTGACGCAGAAGGAAGGGGCGATGGGCGTGCTGAAGCTCAATCACCTGACCGCGCCGTTCGACAATCCTGCTGTGCGGCGTGCCTTGTGGCCGGCGCTCCAGCAGCAGGATTTCCTTGCCGCCGCACGCGGCGACGATGCCTCCGACTGGCAGGCCGGCGTCGGCTATTTCCTGCCGGGGAGTGCCATGGCAAGCGAAGCCGGGATGGAGGCGCTGACCTCACCCCGGGACGTCGCCGCTGCCCGGCGCGCGCTTCGCGACAGTGGGTATTCGGGGCAGCCGGTGGCATTGCTCATCGCGACCGACTTCCCTGAGCTCAATGCGTTCGGGATGGTCGCGGGGGCTCTGATGGAAAGCATCGGGTTGAAGGTTGACCACCAGATGGTCGACTGGGGAACCGTGCTGCAACGCATCATCCAGCCGAAGCCGGTTTCCGAAGGTGGTTGGAGCGCGTTCTGTACTTCACTTCCCGGCGCATACACACTGGATCCCGGCGTCAATTGGTACCTGCGAGGCAACGGCACGGCAGGTTCTGTGGGCTGGCCCACCAGCGAAACGCTGGAGACGCTGCGTAGCAAATGGCTTGTTGCGGATGGGGATGCGGATCGTCATGCGCTTTGTCGCGATATCCAGACGGAGTGCTTCGCAAGCGTCCCCTACGTTCCCCTGGGTCGCTTCTATCAGCCAACGGCATTCCACAATCGCCTGACAGGCATCGTCGAAAGCTTCCCGGTCTTCCACAATGTGAAGAAGGGCTGACGCCATGGGGGATCGCCCGCTCCAAATTTGCCGAGGGTGGAGAGGCGGCTTTCTCAGCATTTCCGGATCTGCGCTATTGGCGCCCCACCTCGGGAGGCGGAGGCAAGCCTGCAACTCCCGATATGTCGAGCTACCGGCGCCATGAGAAAATATCGCGCTATGGCCAGCTCGGCGTAGCTGAGATGCAGGTCGCCAAGCCAACATGGACCCAGGGCAAAACAGTACAGCTGGATTGGGCTTATAGCAGGCCGATTGGCGCCGCATCTCAAAGTATATCTCGAGCGTGACTTTGCAGTCATCGCGACCAAATTTGGCAGGGATAAATGGAAACGACAGAAAATGTCACCGGAGACGCCGCCTACTGGCTTGCTTCACTGGAAAGCTGTCTGGCCGCAGATGATACGGCGGGCGCTGCAGGTCTATTCCATGAGGAAAGCCACTGGCGCGATCTGTTGCCTCTGACATGGTCGATTGCCACTTTCAATGGAACAGACGAGATCCGCACAATGCTCGACGCCTGCCTAACTACTTCCCGCCCACGCGGCTTCGCGCTGGAGGAGGGGTCAGCCCGGAAGGAAAGCAACGTTACCGAGGCGTGGTTCCGCTTCGAAACCGACGCGGCTGAGTGCCGCGGCCATCTTCGCCTGAAGGACGGGCGGTGCTGGACATTGATGACCGCGGCCCTCGGCCTGAAAGGCCACTTGGAGCGGACAGGGCAGCAGCGGGAACGAGGCGTACAGCATGGCGCGCTACCCGGACGGATGAGTTGGGCGGAACGGCGGCGGCAACGCGAGCAGGCATTGGCCGAAGAAGAGCCGCCCTACTGCCTCATCATCGGCGGCGGTCAGGGCGGTATGATCTTAGCCGCGCGCCTTGCCACATTGGATGTGCCAACGTTGGTCATCGATCGGCATGCCCATCCCGGGGATGCTTGGCGGCACCGCTACGATGCGCTTTGCCTTCATGACACAGTCTGGGCAAACCATCTTCCCTACATGCCGTTTCCGCCAAACTGGCCTGTCTACACGCCAAAGGATAGAATGGGAGACTGGCTGGATTCCTACGCTAGGGCGATGGACCTGGATCTCTGGACCTCGACCGAGGCCCATCACGCTTCCTACGATGCGTGCAGGGGAGAATGGCGGGTGCAGGCCTCGCGCGCAGGACAGCCGGTCACATTGTGTCCAAAGCATCTTGTCATCGCAACCGGCATGTCCGGAGCTCCGGCCACCCCCACCTATCCCGGCGTCGAATTGTTTGCTGGTGCCCAGATGCACTCCAGCCAATATCGCAATGGAAGCGATTTCCGAGGCAAGCGCTGTGTAGTGATCGGCTCCAACAATTCGGCGCACGATATCTGCGCCGACCTTTGGGAGCATGGCGCCGACGTTACCATGGTGCAGCGCTCATCCACCCTGGTAATCCGTGCCGAATCGTCGGTGAAGTTCCTATCCAGCAAGCTCTACTCTGAGGAAGCCCTGCTAAATGGCATCGGTACCGAGCAGGCTGATTTCATCGGCGCCTCGCGCCCTTACGCAATGTTGGCCGCCCTTCACAGGGAGATTTACCGCGAGATCCAGCAGCATGACGCAACATTCTATGAAGGCTTAAGGAAAGCTGGATTTCTTCTCGATTTCGGTGAGGACGACACCGGACACCTGCTGAAATACTTGCGGCGCGGATCTGGGTATTACATCGACGTCGGCGCATCCCAGTTAATCATCGATGGCGCCATTCAGCTTTGTAGCGGCGTCCGACCTCGTCGCATCCTACCGGATGCCGTCGAACTGGATGACGGCAGCATCTTGGAAGCCGACCTCATTGTCTACGCGACAGGTTTCGAGCCTATGGAAGGCTGGATCGAGCGACTGATTTCACCGGAGGTAGCACGCAAGGTTGGGCGTGTCTGGGGACTTGGCTCCGGCACGCACCGTGACCCTGGTCCTTGGTCGGGAGAACTCCGAAATATGTGGAAGCCAACTGGCCAGGAAGGGCTCTGGATGCAGGGCGGGAATCTGCAGCAAGCGCGATTCTTCTCTCGGCTACTGGCCCTGCAGATCAAGGCCCGTATGGAGGGAACGAGAATGACGGTCTACGATCCTCGTGCGTTCAACGAGGTGACTGTCTGAAGTTGCCTCCTCGCATCCATGGCTTAAACTACCCTGATCCCTGCGCCACGCCATCTTGGGAAGCCACCAGACCGCTTTCGATACAGCATGAGGATCGCCGGTCATTCTGTTCAAAGATAGCTGGGATCGGACGGGTGCACGCGGCTTTCGAAACCTCAGGAAACCCTGGCAAATCCGGCTTCAATCCTCCGTCTCGTTCAGATGGGCACTCCCTGTTTGGCGCTAGGTCCAGGCCTCATTGATCCAGAAGAGTAAGGAGCAAGCGAGGCAGATGGCGGAGAAGAAGGTGTGGGCTCAGCGGTCATAGCGCATGGCGATGCGCCGCCAGTCTTTCAGTCGTTCGGACATGGTCTCGATACGGTACCGCCGGCGGTGGAGCGCCTTGTCATAACGAATAGGCTGCTTGCAGTTTCGCTTTGAGGAAATGCAGGGCTCGATGCCGCGGTCGATGAGGGCCTGGCGGAGCGGGTTGCTGCCATAGCGCTTGTCGCCCAGCAGGGCTGGGCAACACCAGGATGGCGCTCTTGCTGCCGCTCGTCTGGCCTTCCAAAAGCAGCAGGACGAGCCGGGTGGCCCTGGCCGTCGCAGGCGGCGTACAGCTTAGAATTCGGGCCGCCCTTGGTGCGCCTGATACGGCGGGGTACAGCCCCTTTTTGGGCAGGTTGGCGGCGGTGCGATGCGCCTTGATATGGGTCGCGTCGACTATCAACCGGTCCGGCTGGCCTTTGCGTCCGGCGAGCTCGGCGAAGATGCGGCTGTAGAGGGAAACCGTATTTGGTAGGTGCGTCGCGCCAGCGCAGGCCGTTGCGGATGGCGACTAGGATGCCGCTGACGACGCGCTGGTCGTCCACTCGCGGCACTCCATGGGAGAGCGAGAACAAGGGCTAAGCCCGCTGGATCTGCGCCTCCGTCAGCCAGAACAAGTCGGCCGCGGAATCACACTACCACCAGTTCGGAACTCACAACTAAGAGGCCCTGGGCCTAAGGCTCGAATAAGCCGCAACTTTGGTTGCTCTGCCTCTCGCTGCCCGACCCCATCACCGTTTTGCCATATGGTTGCCAACGCACAACAGCGTATGGACGAGACGCTTTCATGTGCGCTATGTAATGTAACCAAAGGTGACCGGCTGCCGCCGCACGTCACTATTGTTCTGGGGGGAATCTATGCCGACTCAAAGCTTCCTGTCACTGTATCAACTCAATTCCGAAAACGTTGTTGTTGGATCAGCAACAAGTATCAATGTAGACAGCGGAACGGATACTGATCTGACATTAGGCGACACCGTCACAATGGAACGCAGCGGGCAGCAGTTTACGTTCGAATTCCAATATTCGAGCGGGGACGGATTTGTTGCTAATCTTGTATCCGGCCCTTTCCCACTCGGAAATTATTGGTTCAGCAACACTACTCAATTAAACGGCACCATCGCAGAGAATAACGGAGATTCTTATTATCTTTGTTTTCTAGAAGGGACATTGATTGCGACGCCGTCTGGGCAGGTGTGCGTCGAAACACTGCGCATCGGAGACACTATTCTCACCCAGGACGGGAAATTCGTGCCAGTGCGGTGGCTGGGCCGAAGGGCTGTATTCTCGCGCTTTGCGCCCCCGGCCCAGGCCTATCCCATCCGCATTCAGCAGGGCGCCCTCAGCGAGAATGTACCGGCCCGCGATCTTTATCTTTCACCCAGCCACGCGTTGTTGGTGGATGGCGTCCTTTGCCAAGCCGCGGCGCTGGTCAACGGCACGTCGATCATACGGGTGAGCGAGCCAAACAAGCAGTTCACCTATTGGCATATCGAGACCGAAGACCACACCCTGATCATTGCAGAAGGCGCCCCAGCCGAGACCTTCGTCGACAATGTGACGCGCCGTCGTTTCGACAATTTCGCTGAATATCAGGCGATGTTCCCGGAGGAGCGGGCGATCTCGGAACTGGACTACCCCCGTGCTTTGTCGGCTCGCCAAGTGCTGCCTGCGATCCAAGCAAGGCTCGCCAAGCGAGCGGAGATGCTGGGGTTTACCAAAGCGCTTGCGGCCTGAGACGCTCCAGCCGCAATAGCTGCCCGCTCCGTCGTCGGAGCGGGCAGTTTACCCATCCCCGGGTTTAGCTGATGAGCGGCACCATCAAGGGCTTCACGATCAAGCGCTTGCACTATGACAGCCACGATCAGCTCCGGCGCCTCCTCGGCAACTGCAATTTTTCCTGACGCCTCAAACGGATTCGGGGCCACACCTACGGACTCATCTGCGAAGCACGGGCGAGCAAGCTCCAGCGCTTTACGCAAGATCCGTACCATCAAATGGTGGGACTAGACATCCTCGGTCTTGCCTTCCTTATTCTGCCAACCCAGCCAAGACTCAGTCCAACCAATAGCGTGTAAATGCAGTACTTTATCAGCTGCCTTCAATGCCGAGTAATTTTGGGCGGACTTAGAATGACAATCTTCACGCTCGATTGTTCTATAGCGGGGGCATAATGACATGGATGTTGGGCTCCGAAAGCATCTCAAAGACAGCCGGCAAAAGGCGTCCGAAGGACACGTCGAAGACGCTATCAAGATGGTGCAGGCCACCCTTACCGTCACTCAGGAAGCCCTTCGCCTCATGGCCGATCTGCGCCTTCGCCTGGGGGATCGCGAGGCAGCTGAGGTCGCCCTTCGGCAAGCTGTGGCCCTTGACTCTCGGGATGTAAGGTCTGCGCTGCAACTCTCCCGCCTGCTGGAAGCTGATCGTCCAAGCGAGGCGGAAGCACAACTGCGTCGTATCCTCTCAATCGCCTCCGGCCATACCGAACTCACGATCCAACTTGCCCGGCTTTGTCAGCGGCATGGTGACCCTGCCGAGGCAGTCGCACTGCTACGTCGAGCGCTCGCCACGAACCCCTCGAATGCCAAAGTGAACCTCCGGCTCGCCGAACTTTTGGAATCAAACGATCCGGGCGAGGCCGAGGTTCATCTTCACCGCGTCCTGGCCCAGCAGCCGGACAATAGCTCTGCACTGCTGCGCCTTTCCTCCATCGCCCAGCGGCGCGGTGCATTGGATGAGGCTACGGCGCATGTGCACCACCTGCTACAGGTGGATCCCGCCAATGAAAAGGCCACGCTTCGCCTGGCGTCACTCTTGGAATCCGTAGATCTGGAGAAAGCTGAGGGCCATCTTCGGCAGGTTCTTTGTCGTGATCCAACAAGCAAAGGCGCTTTGCTGAGCCTGGCCCGAGTGAGGGAGAAGCGCCAGGACCAGGCAGAAGCTGCGCGCATTCTGTGCCACCTCGCCGCCCAACATCCTGCGGATGCCGACATAGGGCTGCAGCACGCCCTCATCTTGGCGGCAACTGGCTGCACAGACGAGGCAGTGGTGGTGCTGCAGCGCTTCGCCGAATCCCCAGCCGCTTCAGCCAAGATCCTCCTCAAGCTGGGCGATCTTAGGCGGCAGAACGGTGACCTGGCAGGAGCCGAGGCGACCTTCGCTCGGCTGGTAGCAATGCAGCCGGACAACACTCAGGCATGGCTGAGGTTAGCCAATGCTCAGCATGCCGCCGGAAGTACGGAGCAGGCCTTGATATCGCTTGAATGGCTGCTCGCATCCGCGCCAGACAATGCAGTGGCACTCCTTCGCAAGGGGGAAGCCCTTCGCCTCATGGCCAATCTGCGCCTTCGCCTGGGGGATCGCGAGGCGGCTGAGGTCGCCCTTCAACAAGCTGTGGCTCTTGACCCTCAGGATGTGAAGTCTGCGCTGCAACTCTCCCGCCTGCTGGAAGCTGGCCGGCCGAGTGAGGCGGAAGTACAGCTGCGTCGTATCCTCCCAGTCGCGATCGGCCATACCGAAGTCTTGATCCAACTTGCCCAGCTTTGTCAGCGGCATGGTGACCCTGCCGAGGCAGTGGCACTGCTACGTCAAGCGCTCGACACGAACCCCTCGAATGCCAAGGCGAATCTCCGCCTGGCCGAACTAATTGAATCAGATGACCCGGGCGCGGCCGAGGTTCATCTTCACCGCGTCCTGGCCCAGCAGCCGGACAATAGCTCTGCACTGCTGCGCCTTTCCTCCATCGCCCAGCGGCGCGGTGCATTGGATGAGGCTACGGCGCATATGCACCACCTGCTACAGGTGGATCCCGCCAATGAAAAGGCTGCGCTTCGCCTGGCGTCACTCTTGGAATCCGTAGATCTGGAGAAAGCTGAGGGTCAACTTCGGCAGATTCTCTGTCATGATCCGACCAGCAAAGGCGCTTTACTGAGCCTGGCCCGAGTGAGGGAGAAGCGCCAGGACCAGGCAGAAGCTGCGCGCATTCTGCACCACCTCGCCGCTCAACATCCCGCGGATACCGACATAGGGCTGCAGCACGCCCTCATCTTGGCGGCAACTGGCTGCACAGCCGAGGCAGTGGCGGTGCTGCAGCGTTTCGCCGACTCCCCGGCCGCTTCAGCCAAGATACTCCTCAAGCTGGGCGATCTTAGGCGGCAGAACGGTGACTTGGCAGGAGCCGAGGCGACCTTCGCTCGGCTGGTAGCAATGCAGCCGGACAACGCTCAGGCATGGCTGAGGTTAGCCAACGCTCAGCATGCCGCCGGAAGTGCGGAGCAGGCCTTGATAACGCTGGAACGGCTACTCGCATCCGCGCCAGACAATGCCACGGCACTCCTTCGCAAAGCGGAACTGCTAGCCGCGTTACGGCAAGATCAGGAAGCTATAGCTACCTTCGAGACTCTTATTCGCAAACCAGATTCGCCCCTAGCTGCATGGATCGGCTTCGCACGGCTCACCGCGCGGACAAATTCGACCAAGTTAGCTATCGCGGCGCTGCGCAATGCAGTCGAACGATTCGGGCAAAACGTCAGTTTGGCATTGGAACTAGCACGCCAAACACTACGCAGCGGGCACGACGCAGAGGCGCAGGTAATTATCGACGCGGCCCTGTGTCACTTCCCAGACGATCAATCCCTGCTTCGTATGGCTTGCCTGTTACATGTTCTGGCCGGGCGCTTCGCCGCGGCTGAAGCAAAGTTTCCCCTACCAGCCAACCCTAGCCCCCGCGACGAGGTCGAAGCGCTCCGCTTCCGCGCCAAGCTTGCATCCGTGCGTTGGCAGCTTGAAGATGCTGTTGCTCTTCATGAGAAGATTGGTGCCTCAGGCTATTCAACTGCGGGAGACTTCCGCACCGAGGCGGGGCTACGCGCTATGCAGCTCGACGTCGCCGGCGCGCGAATGGCGCTGCGCCAAGCAGTCGAACGAGATCGGACTCGCCTGCGGGCACAGCAGAAATCAACCAATATCTCTCAAGGGCTGGTAGGACAGCTCGTGAACGATATCTGGACTGATTTCTCCGCGGTGTCGGCCGTTTGCGATGCTAACAAGCAGGGCTCTTGGGGGGCCTGGCAAGCGGCCATATGCACGCATTCCCATCACACCGGCGCTGCCATGGCGTTCTTAATTCACCTACGCCGCACCAGGCGGCTTGAAAGATTGTCAACCGCACCAGATCTAGGCATCCCACATCACATCCATCAATTTTGGGATTCGTCTGACCTACCTGGTGATGTTGAGGAGCTAACGGAAAGCTGGCGAAATCTGAACCCGGGCTGGATCTATCAACGTCATAACACGATCTCGGCACAAGCCTTTCTCCGGAGCCTGGACGATGTCCGGCCGGCGCGTGCCTTTCGCCAGATGCGAACAGCGGCAGGCAAAGCCGACATCTTCAGACTCGCGGTGCTATTTCACCGAGGTGGGGTCTATGCTGACGCAGACGATCGTTGCGTATCGCCGCTTGCATCTTTTATGAAAGGCCGCAGTCTGGTACTGCGACAAGAGCAATACGGCACGATCGGCAACAACTTTATTGCATCCGAACCCGGCCATCCCATGATCGGGAAGGCTTTGGAACATGCCGTTGAAGCCGTCTTGCGTGGGGATTCTGAGATGATCTGGTTGTCTACAGGGCCGGGTCTGTTGACGCGCATCTTAGCCGCCTATCTCACCGCAGATGGCTCAACGCATTCGGCTGCGTTAGGTCGCGCGATATGGGTTACCGACGCGCATGAACTGCGGCAGTTCAGCGTGTCGCACTGCTCGGTGGCGTACAAGCAAACAGCACGCAACTGGCAGAATGCGGAGTTTGATCGGCGCCGGAGCACTGTAGGCGCGGCGGCTACTGTTGCCAAAAATACTTAGCTAGACTTCAGTCATCAAGGCGCCGCGGCGTCTAATTTAGGTCCCGTTTAAGAGTGTATTGGATGGGATGTCGAGGCTCCGCCTGCCGAGGTGCGCAAGATATGGGCCAAGGAACATCGTGCACAGCAGTTAGCTTTCGAGCGTTGCCGCTACCCGAAGGATATGACGGATCAGCAATGGCAGCTCATACGGCCCTTGCTGCCGGCCGCCAGTGCCTGCGGGAAACGGCGTGGCATCGATCTGCGGAAGGTGCTGAACGCCACCCGCTATCTGGCCCGTGCAGGATACGGGGCATATGCTGCCTTTTCACCTTGGGCCATGGCGGATCGTCTCCTGATGGTTCCGGCGGGTCATGCGGCGGTTCCTGTTCACCACCCTGCACACGTCGTGCTGGTGCTGGATCGCGAAGGGGTGGGGCGCGAGGCCAGGCCAACCGCCGGGATGCTGGACGGCCAGACCGTGAAATCGCCGCATGCAGCAGGCGATGCTAGATACGGCGCCGCCAAGCGCAGCCAGGGCCGCAGGCGCCGTATCGCGATGGATGCCGATGGTCGTTTGCTCATGGTCGACCTGACGGCAGCCGATGTACAGGACGCGGCCGGGGCCGAGCCCATCGTCAAGGCTGTGCGCAAGTGCTGGCCCTGACTGAAGCATCTGTTCGCCGCGATGGCGCCTATGATCGCGGCACGCCGATGAGCAGTGCTGCCTACCATGACTTCGTCATCGAGGTGGTGCGCAAGCTGGCCAACCAGCAAGGCTTCCAGGTTCTCCCACGCCGCTGGGTGGTGGAGAGAACCTTCGGCTGGATGGCCCGTCGGCGCCGCCTGGTCCACGACTACGAACGCCGCTGCGATGTTTTTGGAGCCATGATCCACATCAGCACGGGCGCGCTTCCTATCCGAGGCCTCGCCCATCCATGATCATTCTCAAACGGCTCCAAGGTCGCCATGGATTACAGGCGGGCAGCGGAGATCTAGCCGAAGCCGGCGGCGTCAGAAGAGAGTCCCGCGTTGCCACGAGGCGCCTCAAAACTGCTCTCGCACGAACGCCCCGTATCAGGAATCGCAAAGATAGAGACAACGAGCTGGCTGCGGTTGGTCAGCTATCCATTCTCCCACCTAGAAGCGTAGCCGTGTCGCGCTTTGACAATAGTTACCCAACACCGCTTGCCGATGGTGCTGTGGAGGCGCGCACCACGAGTGGCGACGGCAGCACCACGGTTTCGAAGGCGCGGCCCGGCTCGGCGATCCGCGCCAGGATGAGCCGTGCGGCCGCCATGCCGATCTGCTGCTTCGGCAGATAGGGGCTGGTGAGCTCGATGCCGGGCAGGGGGGAGAGGAACGTATCCTCCAGGGCCAGCAACGATACGTCCTGCGGCACCGAGAGGTCCGCGGCCCGCAGCCCGTCGCGGACGCCCAGGGCCAGGATATCGTTGGCGACGACCACCGCGGTGGCACGCGCCGCCAGCAGGGCCGGGACCGCGGCGCGCCCCGAATCCAGGTCGGTATGCGGCATCCGGATGATCAGCGTCTCATCCACGCCACCCACCCAATCGCGCATGAAGCCACTGTAGATGGCGAGGCGCTCATCCGCCGTGGTCGAGGACCGCCCACCAAGGAGCGTGATGGCGATCCGCCGGTGGCCCAGCGTGGCCAAGTGCGCGAGGCCTTCCAGCAAGGGGCCGCGCAGGTCGATCGTGACGAAGTCCGTCGCCTGCTCCATGTGGCGGCGGGCGAGCAACACCAGGGGAATGCCGGCGCGGGCCAGCATCGGCACTTCCTCGTCGCTGGAGGAGAAGGGCTGCAGGATCACGCCATCCGCGCGCTGCCGCACCAGATTGCGGGTCTGGCCGGCCTGGCGCTCTGGCCGCGCATCATGGCTGGCGACTAGCAGGTGGTATCCCGCCTCCTCCAGCACCTCGGCGGCGCCGCGTGCGATCTGGCCGAACATGGGGTTGGCGATGTCAGGGATGACCAGGCCCATGGACCAGCTGCGCTGCATCCTGAGGGCCCGCGCGGCGGGGGAGGCGCTGTAGCCGAGGCTCTTCGCCGCCTCCAGCACCCGCTCGCGCGTCTTCTCCGAGACGCGGCCGGTGCCGGACAGGGCGTTGGAGACCGAGGCGACGGAAACCCCGCAATGCCGCGCCACGTCGGCGATGGTCGGCAGGGGGTCGGTGGGCGAGGGGGTGCGGGGCGACAGCCGGATCTCTCCTTGATGATCTTCCATATTGACATGGCGGGAGTTCGATGCACTGTGTGATTAAACGTTTAATCAGAAGGCCGCCAAAGGCCTTCGCGGAGGACATGCATGACCGACATCATCCAGCAGCGCCGGGCCGAGGGGCGTGCCATCCTGAATGGCTGGTTGAGCATCCCGTCCGGCATCAGCGCCGAGATCATGGGCAAGGCGGGCTGGGACACCATCACCATCGATCTCCAGCACGGGATGATCGACATCCCCTGCGCCATCCAGATGCTGCAGGCCCTGGGCAACACGCCCGCCCTGCCGCTGGTGCGGCCGGAATGGAACGAGCCCGGGCAGATCATGAAACTGCTGGACGCCGGTGCCATGGGCATCATCTGCCCGATGGTGAACTCGGCGGAGGAAGCCCGCCGCCTGGTCGCCGCCTGCCGCTATGCGCCGCTGGGCGAGCGCAGCTATGGCCCGCTCCGCGCCAACCTGCTGCACGGCGCCAATTACTGGAAGTCGGCCAATGAGAAGATCCTGGTGCTGGCGATGATCGAGACGCGCCGGGCGATAAATGCGCTTGACGAGATCCTGGCGGTCGAAGGGCTCGATGGCGTCTATGTCGGCCCCGCCGATCTCGGCCTTTCGCTGTTCGGCGATCCGAATTCGGAGCCGGAGGATGCGCGGGCCATCGCCGCTATCGCCAGTGTCCGGCACAAGGCGCAGGCGGCGGGGCGGATGGCGGCGGTCCACAATCTCTCCCCCGGGCACGCGCGGCGGATGGCGGCGGAAAAGTGGGATTTCGTCACCTGCGCCAGCGACACGCGCATTCTTTCGCTCGGCGCCGCCGACACCATCCGGCAGTTCCACGGCAAGGACTAAGGCGACCCGCCGGGGGGGCCGCACGGGCCC
>Ga0308159_1001565_pt1 | contig 31948 bp, 25 predicted proteins | sample PhyCR1_FD_201040 | JGI IMG/M metagenome (GOLD analysis project Ga0308159, IMG submission 201040) | Phyllosphere microbial communities from UC Gill Tract Community Farm, Albany, California, United States - DLSLC.R1 | ecosystem: Host-associated > Plants > Phyllosphere > Unclassified | place: USA...
AGGCAGCGGCAGGGGAGGCGGCGAAGGTGATTTACCTGTCGCCACAAGGCCAGCCGTTGGTACAAGGCGCGGTCAAGCAACTGGCGACCTGCGAATCATTGATTCTGATCGCCGGGCGATATGAAGGCATCGACGAGCGCTTTATTGAGGCTCATGTCGATGAAGAGTGGTCTGTTGGCGACTATGTGTTGTCTGGCGGTGAGCTGCCTGCCATGGTCCTGATCGATGCGGTTACACGGCTGCTGCCCGGAGCTTTGGGGCATGCGGACTCTGCGGAGGAAGACTCCTTCACGGACGGTCTGCTGGATTGCCCGCACTACACCCGACCGGAGGTGTATGCGGATCAGCGTGTTCCCGACGTATTGCTTAGCGGCAATCATGCACACATCCGGCGCTGGCGTTTGCAGCAGTCCCTTGGGCGGACCTACGAACGACGTGCCGATCTTCTGGAAAGACGCTCGCTTTCTGGAGAAGAGAACAAGCTGCTGGCGGAGTATCTCCGCGAGCGGAACGATAGTTAACGTATCGATGGCAATTCAGACGATTTGCCTTAGGAGCACAGCATGACCAACAAAATCATTCTGCAACTCGAAGCCGAGCAGATGAGCAAAGAAATCCCTCCCTTTGCCCCGGGCGACACCATCGTCGTTCAGGTGAAAGTGAAGGAAGGTGATCGTTCCCGTCTGCAGGCGTTCGAAGGCGTTGTCATCGCCAAGCGCAACCGCGGCGTGAACAGTGCTTTCACCGTACGTAAAATCTCCAACGGTGTTGGCGTAGAGCGTACTTTCCAGACCTACAGCCCGCAAATCGACAGCATGGCTGTGAAACGTCGCGGTGACGTTCGCAAGGCCAAACTGTACTACCTGCGTGACCTGTCCGGTAAAGCAGCTCGCATCAAGGAAAAACTGGTTTAATCCCAGTCTTCCGATGCAGAAAGAAGCAGCCTACGGGCTGCTTTTTTTATGCGTGCGATTTGGGCAATGGCCCATGTTCAAAGCCAGTAGCAGTCCGGCTTGCTGGCGCAGGCGTGCAAAAAGTCGCCACCGCCGGCAAGCCGGATTGCTACAGAGGAACATAGCCCGAGCTGTAAGATGTGCATCGTATTCAATCCGCTAAGGAACACAGGTTCACATGCCCGCTCTCGACCACCCGATGATCGACCGCTTCCTCGACGCCCTTTGGCTGGAGAAAGGGTTGGCTGATAACACCCGTGATGCCTACCGCAGCGATCTGGCATTGTTCAACGGCTGGTTGCAGGAGCGGGGTATTGACCTGATGAGCGTCGGCCGCGGGGCGATATTCGATCACCTGGCGTGGCGTGTGGATAACGGCTACAAAGCCCGGTCCAGTGCGCGCTTCCTTTCTGGCGTGCGTGGTTTTTATCGTTACCTGTTGCGGGAAAAGCTGATCCCGGTCGATCCCACGTTGCAGGTCGACATGCCGCAGTTGGGCAAGCCGCTACCTAAATCCCTATCGGAAGCGGACGTGGAGGCATTGCTCGCCGCCCCCGACTTGAGCGAGGCCATCGGTCAGCGGGACCGCGCCATGCTTGAAGTGCTTTACGCCTGCGGCCTGCGAGTTACCGAACTGGTCAGTCTCACGCTGGAGCAGGTGAATCTGCGTCAGGGCGTGTTGCGGATCATGGGTAAAGGCAGCAAAGAGCGGCTGGTGCCCATGGGGGAGGAGGCCATCGTCTGGGTTGAGCGCTACGTGCGGGATGCGCGTCAGGAAATACTTGGCGGCCGCCCGAGCGATGTGCTGTTCCCAAGCCTGCGTGGCGAACAGATGACCCGCCAGACGTTCTGGCACCGCATAAAGCTTCAAGCCAAGGTTGCAGGGATCGGCAAATCCCTGTCGCCGCACACCCTGAGGCATGCTTTCGCCACGCATCTGCTCAACCATGGCGCCGATCTGCGGGTGGTGCAAATGCTGCTGGGCCACAGCGATCTGTCCACTACCCAGATCTATACCCACGTCGCTCGCGCCCGGTTGCAGGATCTGCACGCCAAGCACCATCCGCGCGGATAAAAAGCATCGGTAATTTACGACGTGTCTTACATCAGTCAACGTCTGTGTTGCGGGCCTTATGTGATAGGCTTTGCCGGTTTCGCAGATTGGAGCTTCGAAAACTCCCCGGTACGCCAGCGTCCGCCGTTTTCAATCCAGCCCGTCTGTCCACCGCTCGAGGAGTTTTCATGCGCGTGACTCGTATTATCGGTGCTGCCGTCGTAGCGCTGGCCAGCACTTTCAGCCTGTTCGCCCACGCCGACGAGGCGTCTGACAAGGCTATCCGCAAGACCCTGGAATCGCTGAACCTGGAGATTCCCGTCGAAAGCATTTCCAGCAGCCCGCTCAATGGCCTGTACGAAGTCAACCTGAAGGGCGGCCGCGTACTCTACGCCAGCGCCGACGGCCAGTTCGTGATGCAGGGCAATCTGTACCAGATCCAGGGCGGCAAACCGGTCAACCTGACCGAGAAGGTCGAGCGTCAGGCGATCTCCAAGACCATCAATGGTATCCCGACTGCAGAGATGGTCGTGTATCCGGCCGTTGGCGAGACCAAGTCCCACATTACCGTTTTCACCGACACCACCTGCCCGTACTGCCACAAACTGCACGGCGAAGTGCCTGAGCTGAACAAGCGCGGCATCGAAGTGCGTTATGTCGCGTTCCCGCGTCAGGGCCTGGGCTCGCCAGGAGACGAACAACTGCAGGCCGTGTGGTGCTCCAAGGATCGCCGCGGGGCGATGGACCGCATGGTCGACGGCAAGAATATTCAGGCGCCAAAATGCGATAACCCGGTCACCAGACAGTTTGAGATCGGTCAGTCCATCGGTGTGAACGGCACACCGGCCATCGTTCTGGCAGACGGTCAGGTGATTCCGGGCTACCAGCCGGCACCGCAAGTCGCCAAACTGGCACTCAGCGCCAAGTAATCAACAGCGAGCCGCAATTCACTGCGGTTGTTTTCACGGCCGGCCTCGCGTCGGCCGTTTTATGGGGAGTTCATAGTGAAACCGGTCAAAGTAGGCATCTGTGGGCTGGGTACTGTCGGTGGCGGTACCTTCAATGTGCTAAAGCGTAATGCCGAAGAAATTGCCCGCCGTGCCGGGCGTGGAATCGAAGTCGCGCAAATTGCCGTGCGTACGCCAAACCCCAATTGCCAGATTACCGGTACCCCGACCACGACCGACGTTTTCGACGTGGCGACCAACCCTGAAATCGAGATCGTCATCGAGTTGATCGGTGGCTACACCATCGCCCGCGAGCTGGTGCTCAAGGCCATCGAGAACGGCAAGCACGTCGTCACCGCCAACAAGGCGCTGATCGCTGTTCACGGTAACGAAATCTTCGCCAAGGCCCGTGAGAAGGGCGTGATCGTCGCATTCGAAGCCGCAGTCGCTGGCGGCATCCCGGTGATCAAGGCGATCCGTGAGGGCTTGTCGGCCAACCGCATCAACTGGGTCGCCGGCATCATCAACGGTACCGGCAACTTCATCCTGACCGAAATGCGCGAGAAGGGCCGTACCTTCCCGGACGTTCTGGCCGAAGCCCAGGCGCTGGGTTATGCCGAAGCCGATCCGACCTTCGACGTCGAAGGCATCGACGCAGCCCACAAGCTGACCATCCTTGCCTCGATTGCGTTCGGAATTCCGCTGCAATTCGACAAGGCCTACACCGAAGGCATCACCAAGCTGACCACCGCTGACGTGAATTACGCCGAAGCACTGGGCTATCGCATCAAGCATCTGGGCGTCGCTCGCAGCACGCCATCGGGCATCGAGTTGCGTGTGCACCCGACCCTGATCCCGGCCGATCGCCTGATCGCCAACGTCAACGGTGTGATGAACGCTGTGATGGTCAATGGTGACGCTGCCGGTTCGACCCTGTTCTACGGCGCCGGTGCTGGCATGGAGCCAACGGCTTCGTCCGTCGTCGCCGATCTGGTCGACGTGGTGCGTGCCCTGACCACCGACCCGGAAAACCGCGTGCCGCACCTGGCCTTCCAGCCGGACTCGTTGTCGGCCCACCCGATCCTGCCGATCGAAGCCTGCGAAAGCGCCTACTACCTGCGCATTCAAGCAAAGGATCACCCGGGTGTTCTGGCTCAGGTCGCCAGCATTCTGTCCGAGCGCGGCATCAACATCGAATCGATCATGCAGAAAGAAGTCGAAGAGCAGGACGGTCTGGTGCCGATGATCCTGCTGACCCATCGCGTGGTCGAGCAACGCATGAATGATGCCATCCAGGCTCTGGAAGCGTTGCAGGACGTGGCTGGCCCGGTTGTTCGCATCCGCGTTGAGCACCTTAACTAAATTGAGGCAGCGGCAAGCTTCAAGCTACAAGCCGCTCGCAAAATCACACAGCAGCGAGCTTCACGCGGCGGGCGTCAGGTAAAGGTGGGTTAGCTTTACCGGTAGCTTGCAGACTGAGGCTTGCAGCTCAAACCGAAGGTTTGAAGACATGCGCTATATCAGTACCCGTGGCCAGGCACCGGCCCTGAATTTCGAAGACGTGCTGCTTGCAGGCCTCGCCAGCGATGGCGGCCTGTACGTGCCTGAAAACCTGCCACGTTTCACCCAGGAAGAGATCGCTTCCTGGGCAGGTCTGCCATACCACGAACTCGCATTCCGCGTGATGCGTCCGTTCGTTACCGGCAGCATTCCGGACGCCGATTTCAAGAAGATCCTTGAAGAAACCTACGGTGTGTTCGCCCACAGCGCAGTGGCGCCGCTGCGCCAGCTCAATGGCAATGAATGGGTGATGGAGCTGTTTCACGGCCCGACCCTGGCCTTCAAGGATTTCGCTCTGCAGCTGCTGGGTCGGTTGCTGGATTACGTGCTGGAAAAACGCGGTGAGCGCGTGGTCATCATCGGTGCGACTTCTGGTGATACCGGCTCGGCTGCGATTGAAGGTTGCCGCCGTTGCGACAACGTCGACATCTTTATCCTGCACCCGAACAATCGTGTATCGGATGTTCAGCGCCGCCAGATGACAACCATCTTCGGCGACAACATCCACAACATCGCCATCGAGGGCAACTTCGACGATTGCCAGGAAATGGTCAAGAACAGCTTCGCTGACCAGAGCTTCCTCAAAGGCACGCGACTGGTAGCGGTCAACTCGATCAACTGGGCGCGGATCATGGCCCAGATCGTCTACTACTTCCACGCGGCCCTGCAATTGGGCGGTCCTGCACGCTCGGTGGCGTTCTCGGTACCGACCGGCAACTTTGGTGACATCTTCGCCGGCTACCTGGCTCGCAACATGGGCCTACCGATCAGCCAACTGATCGTCGCCACCAACCGCAACGACATCCTGCACCGCTTCATGAGCGGCAATCAGTACGTCAAGGAAACCCTGCACGCGACCCTGTCGCCCTCCATGGACATCATGGTTTCGTCGAATTTCGAACGTCTGCTGTTCGACATGCACGGTCGCAACGGTTCCGCCATCGCGGCGTTGATGGACAGCTTCAAGCAGGGCGGTGGTTTCAGCGTCGAAGAGGACCGCTGGACCGAAACCCGCAAATTGTTCGATTCGCTCGCGGTGAGCGATGAGCAGACCTGCGAAACCATCGCTGAAGTGTTCGCCAGCACCGGCGAGCTGCTGGATCCGCACACTGCCATCGGTGTGAAGGCCGCCCGTGATTGCCGTCGCAGCCTCGATACGCCGATGGTCATTCTGGGCACTGCGCATCCGGTCAAATTCCCGGAAGCTGTGCAAAAAGCTGGTGTAGGAAAAGCGCTTGAGCTGCCTGCACATTTGTCTGATTTGTTTGAGCGTGACGAGCGCTGCACCGTTCTGCCAAATGACCTCAAAGCCATGCAGGCCTTTGTCAGCCAGCATGGCAACCGTGGCAAACCGCTGTAACGGTCTCGCCGTGTAACAACTTCAGGCCCGCTCTCCAGCGGGCCTTCTTGTTTTTGCGTGCCACACTTGCGAGGTATTTTGAATTTCGCGGATAACTCAGTGGCCGTAATACCAATGACCATGCACGCTCAACGCGTACGCATCCAGACCAGAATTCTTCGATATGCGCTGTGTGCAGCACTGCTGCTGGTGTGTATCTGGAGCCGACCAGGCGAGGCAGCCGAGTCACTGCCGTTCGCCTTGAGCGCTCCGTTTCTCAGCCAGCAGCCGCTGGCACTCGATACGGCCGATCGTCAGTGGCTGGATGAGCACAAGGTGCTGCGGGTGGGCATTGCGATAGCCGATTACGAACCCATCGACATCACCAGCGACCGCAACCGCTACCAGGGGCTGAGCGCCGACTATCTGAGCCTGATCAGTGCCAAACTCGGGATTCCCGTGAGGGTCTCAGGCTTCGCCAAGCGTGAGCAGGGCGTGGCGGCCCTTCTAGCGGGTGAGATTGATCTTCTGACCAGTGCCAATGGCTATGAGCGTGGCGTGAAGGGGCTGGCGTTCACTCGTGACTACCTGCCGGATCGGGGCGTGGTGGTGGGGCGCGGTAACGATTTAAGTCTATCGGCATCGCTGACAGGCAAGCGCGTTGCCTTGTTGGATGGCTACGCCGATGCCGATACTTTGCACCGCGTATACCCCGACAGTGACATCGTTCTGGCGCCCACGCTGTTCAGCGCGATGGAGGCGCTCGCGCAAGGCGATGTCGACGTGTTTATCGGCAACGAAGTCATTGTACGTTCCTACATCGCGCTGAAACCTTTTCTAGGGCTGCAGATCAAGTTCGACAGCCTTTTGCCCCCAACAGGATTTTCGTTCGGCCTGCGCAAGGATGATTCAAGGCTGATGTCATTGTTCAATCGGTCACTGGCGAGTCTCGACGAGTCCACGGAGCGGGAAATTCTGGGACGCTGGACCGTTGGGTTGGGCGCCGATGTGGCCAGCCAGCGTATTCACCTCAGCGCGGCCGAGCAGCAGTGGATTCGCAAGCACTCCCGCGTCATCGTGGCCTCCACTCAGCAACCCCCCTATATCTTCAAAGACTCCAGCGAGCGCTGGATCGGTTTGAACATCGACGTGCTCAACCGTATTTCGCGTATGACGGGGCTCAAGTTCGTGCATCAGGTCATGCCTTCCACCCAGGCAGCGTTGGAGGCTCTGGCCGCAGGCTCGGCAGACATGAACACCACGCTAGCGGAGACCCCTGAGCGCAGGGCGTTGCTGGACTTCACCTACGCCTTCGGGGGAAATAGCTGGGTGTTCGTGGTCCGCTCGGATCACTCAACGCAGATCAGCCTGGCACAGATGGCAGGCAAGACGCTCGCATTACCTGCCCGACACGCGCTTCAGGAGTTCATCCAGGCCAACCACCCCGATATTCAGCTGCGCCTGGTACCGACCTACGACGATGCCCGCCACCTTGTTGAAACTGGTCAGGCCTACGCGACCATTCAGAACGAGGCGGGCGCCTGGCTGTACCCGCCGGGGCGGTTGAAAGTGGGGCGCAGCGTCGAGGGCAGATGGTCCCCGGATCGTTTTTCGGTGATCAAGACCGAGCCCGAGCTATTGAGCATTCTGAACAAGGCGCTCGATGAGTTTCCGGTCGCCGAGATGCGCGCCATCCGGATGAAGTGGCTGGGGGCGGTTATTTCTCAACCGTCATTGTGGCAGCGCATTCCCAACTGGGTTTACTGGGCGCTGGCCGTGGCGTTGCTGCTGGGACTGGTGTCCCTCACCTGGAGCAGCCGGCTCAAGTTTCAGATCCGCCAACGCTTGCGCGCCGAAGAGAAACTGAACGATCAGCTGGCTTTCCAACGCGCGTTGCTCGACGGTATTCCCAACCCGATCTACGTCCGCGACCTCAACGGCAGGCTGATTTCCTGCAATCGCAGTTATGAAGAGAGTTTTGGCATCAGCTACGAGCAGATGAACGGTCGGCGTCTGATTGACGTGGATCTGATTCCCCGCCCCAGTGCCGAACAGATGCACGCCGACTACATGACCTTGCTGGAAACCGAAGAGCCGGTGTTTGCCGACCGCAGCATGGTGCTCAACGGTCAGCACATTGATGCCTGGCAATGGACCGTACCGTTTTATCGCTCGGACGGTCAGTTGCAGGGACTGTTGGGCGGCTGGATCGACATCACCGAACGCAAGCGGCTCGAACGTGAATTGACGGTTGCCCAACAGCGGGCCGACCAGGCAAACAGGGCCAAGAGCACCTTTCTCGCCAACATGAGCCACGACATTCGAACGCCCATGGGCGCGATCATCGGGCTGCTTGAGCTGGAGCGCGAACGGGCCCGCCAGCGCGGTGAAGAACCGTCCGAAGGTCTGGAAGTCGCTCACCGGGCCGCTCGGGAGTTGGTGGAACTGATTGGTGAGGGGCTGGATCTGGCAAAAATCGAGTCCGGCAAGCTGCAGCTGTCCACCGTGGCAACTCCGATAAGACCCTTCGTTGAGGATGTCCATCGGCTGTTTCTGGCGCGGGCGCAGGAAAAAGGCCTGTTATTGACCCTCGAAATCGCCCCTGAGGTCGAGCAGGCGTACTGGATTGACCCGCTGCGGCTGCGGCAAATCCTGCATAACCTGATCGGCAATGCGCTCAAGTTCACCACTGAAGGTTCGGTGTCGATCAAGGTCACGGGGCGGCATGCCGGTTCTGCCCAGACCGGATTGCGCATCGAGATCGCCGATACCGGAATCGGGATCAGCGCCGAGCAGCAAGCGCGTCTGTTTCAGCCGTTCAGTCAGGGAGACCAGCAGGTTACGGGCGAATATGGCAGCAGCGGTCTGGGCTTGAGTATCTGCAAACAACTGGTGGATCTGATGGGGGGCGAGGTTACGCTGGTCAGTGCCGAAGGGCAGGGAACTCGTATTGAAATCGAGCTGCCGTTGATCGCCGCCGAGAACGTTGACGAGTCTCCTCAGCCGCCTGATCGATTGCCGAGCGCCGAACGGCGTCTGCGTATTCTGGTAGCCGACGATCTGTCCGCCAACCGCCTGGTGCTTGTGGGGCAACTGGAACTGCTCGGGCATGAAGTCATTGCCGTCGATGGCGGCGAAGCGGCGTTGAGAGCGTGGCGCGATGGGCATTTTGATGCACTGATTACCGACTGCAACATGCCCGGAATGGACGGCTACGCGCTGACGCGAACCCTTCGCGCCATCGAAGAGCAAGAGCAGCGTCACCCCACCCCTGTGATCGGGTGCACCGCTAACGCCATGGAGGAGGAGCGGGTTCGCTGTGAAGCGGCCGGCATGGATGCGCTGCTGGTCAAGCCGGTTTCACTGCTACAGCTGGCCGACAAACTGGATGAGGTGGTACTGCCTGTTGATGCGGTGCAGGGACCCTTCGATATTCATGCTCTGCATCGCATGACGCAGGCCAATGAAGTGCAGATCCAGCGCATGCTTGCCGAACTGTGGAAGAACCTGCGCCAGGAACGGGAAGCTCTTGGGCCTGCGATCACCGAGCGCAACTGGAAGGCGCTGGGCGCCAGCGTTCATCGACTTAAAGGCGTGGCGTGTCTGATCGACGCCTTACCTCTGGCCAAGGCGTGTGCGCAATTGAGTGGCGACGTTCATGAGCAGGACGTAGCCAGAGTCGATGAATCGTGGCGCGAGCTGGATAACGCAATTGATGAACTGGTCGAGGACATTGAGGAGCATTTGACCGAGCTGCCTGCACTTTAGGACGTGTCCTATGGGGTGCAGTTTGCAAGATCTTTAGAGTGCAGATTCCGTAGCCGAAACAGGCTTCGTTTGCAGAGGGTCCCGCTCGTGCGTTCGCTCAAGGTTCTGATACTCGAAGACAATCCTTTCCAGATGATGGCGCTGCATCAGATGCTCAACGCCAATCAGGTGTTCGACGTTCTCACGGCGGACAACGTCGAGGCGGCGATGGGGTCGCTCGATCGTCGAGGTCCGGTCGACGTCGCCATTTGTGACCTGCAAATGGACGGTCGCGACGGCCTGTCGCTGATCGGACACCTGGCAGCCACCGGCCTTGCCCGATCCGTGATTATTCTCAGCAGCGCTGAACAGTCGGTGCTCGACGGTGCTGCACAACTGGCGCGCCAGCAGGGCATTGATGTGCTGGGTGTCATGCGCAAGCCCGCGTCGGTTGCCGCTATTGGTGCATTGCTGAGCAAATGGCTGCGGATCAAATCCGGAACGGCAGATGAGCCTGAGCCGTCGAGTGATGCCGATCCGAAAAAACTCGCGCCTCTCGACGCCGATCGGGATTACTCCTCCCAGTGGATCGCGCATTTTCAGCCCAAGGTCGGTCTGGATGGCGAACTGGCTGGCGTGGAGTTGCTGGCCCGATGGGAACATCCAGAGCATGGTTTGCTGATGCCGGGCCGCTTTTTGCCTCTGGTGGAGCAAGCCGGGCAAATGGCAGCACTGACCTGGCACATGCTAGAGATGGCACTCAACCTGTCTTATCAACAGCTGCTGTCGCGCGGGCGTGCACTACCGGTGGCGGTGAACATCCCGCCCGTGATGCTGGATGAACCTGATTTCGTGCCGCGTTTGTTGGTCTTGCTTGAGCGTTTTCCCGTGCGACCACAAATGCTTACCCTGGAAGTGGTCGAGCAATCGGCGCGGCAGATGGCCGTTGTGCAGTTCGAAAACCTGCTGAGGCTGCGTATGGCAGGCTGCCGGTTATCCGTCGATGATTTCGGTACTGGCGCGTCGAACATTCAGCGGCTGCTTGAGCTGCCTTTCAGCGAGTTGAAAATACCGGCGGAATTCGTGCGCGGCCTCGCCGACGACAGACGCAAAACCGCTGTGGTAGGCGGGGCGTTGTTCATGGCGCAGAAAATGGCGCTGGATGTGGTGGTCGAAGGCGTTGAAACCATCGACGACTTCGAGGCCTTGCAGATGTTGGGAAGTCCGGTAATTCAGGGCTATTTCATTGCCAGGCCCATGGCCGAAGCGGACTTGTTGAAGTGGCTTCACACGCTGGAGCATTACCCTGAGCGTGTATTGCCCCTGGAATCGATCAGACCAGACCATGCTCCTGCAGGTATATGAACAGCGCAGCGTCATTCGCCAGGCCAAGTTTGCGCATGGCGCTGACTTTTTGGGCGCTGACCGTCTGCTTGCTGCGATTGAGTTGTGCCGCGATGGCGCCGACCGAAATTCCCGTGGCGAACAGGCGGATGACTTCCAGCTCGCGCGGTGAGAGGTCCTGCAGGGCGACCAGTGTGTCCGAGCCATAATCGGCTGCTTCTCGCAGGCTTTGTTGCACCGAGTCGGCAATGGACGGTTTGCCGCGACTGACGCTGTCGATGGCCGCGGGCAATTCGTTGGCCATGCTGGCTTTGCTCAGCAAACCCTGAATGTCCAGCGCCAGCATCGAGCGAAACAGCCCGGCGTTGTTGAGCATGGTCACGACAATGATCGGCAACGTCGGATGCTCCCGACGAATACGCTCCAGCAGGCGCAGCCCGTCGTTCTGATCTTCCACCGGCATCATGAAATCCGTGATCAGCAGATCGCACGGGTGCTCTCGCAGTTTTTCCAGCAGTTCGTCCGGGGCCCTCGCCTCGGCAATCACCTGCGCGCGATGGCCTTGCTCGATTACAACTTTCAGGCCGATGAGGAAAATCGGATGGTCATCGGCCAGGATCACGCGCATCGGCTTGTTGTCGGCTGGCATTTCGCCGCTCCTTCAAATGAGTTTCGGACGCGTCCTAAATACCTTGATACGGCGCTGGCCCAGACTCACGGCCAATCGTCTTGAAACTGGAGTCAGCGATGCAGACTTGCAAGGAACACAGAGGTTGTCGGGAACAACACGGCGCTTCTACAGCGCTGAGTACCGCTAATGTGGCGCGGATCACGCCTTGCCGCTATTCGGTTCGTCAGGCCATTGATCTCTACCGAGAGATCCAGAGCGACGAGGAAACCGACTCGTACGCTGCGATTGTAACGGCCCTCGGATAAGGCGAAAGCTCAACTGCGGCGCTTAATAGTGGAGAATTCTATCTGTCACATTCAGCAGGCATGCTCCAGTGATCAGGCTGCGGCAACCACCCGGCTACGGTAAACGCTTGAAGTGAAAAAGAACTTTCCGCTTCTGCCGGTGGTCATTGATAAGCACCTTTGCATTCAAACTGTTGAGTGGTGATCCAGATGGAAAATATCAGCTTTCTGCTAAGCGAAGCACTGGCACCTTATCAGGCAAGCCTGGGGGCTGCCGGTGTTAATGGTGAGCGTCTGGTGACGCTGAGAAATGCAGCCGGTGCGATCGTGATCGAACGTGTCTATTCCGCTGCCCAGTTGTGCGACAAACGCCAGCTGACCGACGTCGTCGACGGCCTTCATCGTGACCTGATGGTCGCTGAAGGTCGCATCGAGCCTTGCGTCATCGCGGCAATGCGTAATGCGTCACAAGTCGATACCGTCGGTCGGGCATTTGTCTGAGCCCTGGGGAACCTTATCGGTTGAGTAGGCTCCTATCCATTACGGCAGGTGCAGGCATTGTGCTCCGGTGTTTTTGTTGCCTGCCGTACGGGTCCAAGAAGGACCACGGTTGACCCCGAGTAGTCTCCCCGCTACTCGGGGTTTCTTTTTGCCTGTCGCTTTCAGTTTTCCGGCTCATCGAAAAACGTCTGCGCGTCTCGCAGGTATTCTTCTTTCTTGACCATCCACTGCGCATAGAAGCCAATCAGTTTGGTGGTGCGCAGCACGCGCATTTCCCGGTTGATGATTTCCATGGCTGCGCGCCCCTTGTCGTTCTTCGAGCAGCCGATGTGGGCGAATTGATATTTCGGCGCATCCTTGACCGCAAAGAATTCAAGTTCTGCCAGCGGGATGCCTTGCTGTTGCGCGTGATAGCGCGCTTCGGGCCAGTAACTGATGATGGCCTGGAAACGATCCATGCGTTCCATCTGCAACATGCTGCCCACGGCGGCGTTGCCGTAATGCAGGATCAGGCTGTCCTGCTGGACGGCCCCGCGGATGATTTTGTCGATCACCGGCCCATAACTGCGCTCGGCGACGATGCCGACCTTTACGGTATTACTGGCTAGCAGGGCCGCCAGATCCAGATGACCATCTTCAGTCAGAAACGGGGCGAACTGCTCATGGTTGCTGCGCTCGATGGTGACGCCATTGCCCGGTGTCGCGTACGTGGGGATGGAAAACAGGATGGTCTTGTCCCGTTCCGGGGTCCACAGCAGTGTCGGATCGCAGGCGAATACGTCGGGGTCTTGCAGCATTTGTGTGCCGCGAGCGCGGTTGACGTGCATGATCTGGTGATTGTATTCGGGCATCCGCGCGATCAGTTCAGGCATCAGCCTGTCGATGGCACCCTGGCCGGTTTGCGGGCCTGTGAAGATCGTCAGTGGCGGAAAATCACGCAAGACCCAGGTCAGGGTTTCCTTGGCTTGCGCAGTGCCGGGGGCCGCGCTGAATATCGATGTGACAAGCAGCACAAAAAGCCCGGCCTTGCCGGAAAGCGGGTAACGATTGACCATCCGTCGATGTAAATCCCGAAAAAACTGACTGGGGCGCAAGCCCGCACAACCACGACCACTGTGGCCTGAATTCGCAACGGGCCGCTCTGTGTACTTCATGCTAGAGGGTCTCGCAGTAACATATCGGCGTTGTGGATCATTTGTTTAACACTCGTTACCCACGGATGAGTAAAGCACCGGGGCGAAAGTCCGGCGTATTCATTTTCATGGGTCGGCCGATCAATCATCGGCTTCGGTCGTTCAAAGGTCCGGCTTCGGTTAGACTTGGCGCCTTTCCTGTCTTTAGAAGCCCGTTCATGGCCCAGCCGTCCACGACCTACAAATTCGAACTGAACCTCACCGACCTCGATCGCGGGGTTTACGAAAACGTCAAACAAACCATCGCCCGTCATCCTTCGGAGACCGAAGAGCGCATGACTGTGCGTCTGCTGGCCTACGCGTTCTGGTACAGCGAGCAGTTGTCGTTCGGCCGTGGCCTGTCCGATGTGGACGAGCCGGCCCTGTGGGAAAAGAGTCTGGATGATCGGGTGCTGCACTGGATCGAGGTCGGCCAGCCGGACGCTGACCGTCTGACCTGGTGCTCGCGTCGCACCGAGCGTACCAGTCTGCTGGCTTACGGCAGCCTGCGTGTGTGGGAGGGCAAGGTCGTGCCGGCGATCAAGAACCTGAAAAATGTGAACATTGCCGCCGTGCCTCAGGAAGTACTGGAGACGCTGGCCAAGGACATGCCACGGGTGATCAAGTGGGACGTGATGATCAGCGAAGGCACGATCTTCGTCACCGACGATCGCGGCCAGCACGAAGTGCAATTGCAGTGGCTGGCAGGCGAGCGCGGCTGATCGCCGGGTTCTTTCCTTCCGACACCTTTACCTGCTCCAACCGAAGAACATCAGCGGAACCCGCATGCGCATCGAACCACGCCAGTTGCCCGACACCCTGCCTTTTCTCGGCGATCTCCCGCCCTTGCTGACCCGTCTGTACGCCGCGCGCGGCGTGGTGTCGCAAGATGAGCTGGACAAGGGGCTGGCGCGGTTGATTCCCTATCAACAACTCAAGGGTATCGACGCGGCGGTGGATCTGCTGGTGACGGCCTTGCAGCAACGCCAGCGCATCCTGATCGTTGGCGATTTCGATGCCGACGGTGCGACGGCCAGTACAGTCGGCGTGCTCGGCTTGCGTCTTCTGGGCGCCGCCCATGTCGATTATCTGGTGCCGAACCGGTTCGAGTACGGCTACGGCCTGACCCCGGAAATAGTCCAGGTCGCCCTTGAGCGTCAGCCTGAGCTGTTGATGACCGTGGATAACGGCATTTCCAGCGTAGAGGGCGTCGCCGCTGCCAAGGCCGCTGGCTTGCAGGTGCTGGTCACCGACCACCATTTGCCCGGCCACGAGTTGCCCGCCGCCGACGCTATCGTCAATCCCAATCAGCCTGGCTGTACGTTCCCGAGCAAGGCATTGGCCGGAGTGGGCGTGATGTTCTACGTCCTGATGGCCCTGCGCGCGCGTTTGCGTGACATCGGCTGGTTCGAGGCCAATGGCCGTGCCCAGCCGAACCTCGGCGAGTTGCTCGATCTGGTGGCCTTGGGCAGCGTGGCAGACGTCGTGCCGCTGGACGCCAACAACCGCATCCTCGTGCACCAGGGCCTGATGCGTATCCGGGCCGGTCGTGCGCGGCCGGGCCTGCGGGCGATTCTGGAAGTCGCACGTCGTGAACCTTCGCGCATCACCTCCACCGATCTGGGTTTCATCCTGGGTCCTCGCCTGAACGCGGCGGGTCGTCTGGACGACATGAGCCTGGGTATCGAATGCCTGCTCTGCGACGACGAAACGCTGGCGCGGGAAATGGCCGTGCAGCTTGACGAGCTCAACCAGGACCGCAAATCCATCGAGCAGGGGATGCAGCGTGAAGCGCTCGCCCAGCTCAAGGATTTGCCGGTTGAGTCGATGCCGTTCGGCCTTTGCTTGTTCGAAGCCGAATGGCACCAGGGGGTCATCGGCATCCTCGCTTCACGGCTGAAAGAACGCTATCACCGCCCGACCATCGCCTTTGCCAGTGCGGGAGAAGGTGTGTTGAAAGGCTCGGCGCGTTCTGTTCCGGGTTTTCACATTCGCGATGCCCTGGATGCCGTGGCAGCCAGGCATCCCGAGTTGATCAGCAAGTTCGGCGGCCACGCCATGGCGGCGGGGCTTTCGTTGCCGCAAGCGAATTTCCCCGCGTTCGCCGAAGCCTTCGATGACGAAGTGCGCCGGCAGCTCAAGGAAGAGGATTTGACCGGTCGTCTGCTGTCGGACGGCACGCTGGCGGTCGAGGAGTTTCACCTGGAGCTGGCACGCGCGCTGCGCAACGCCGGGCCCTGGGGCCAGCATTTTCCGGAGCCACTGTTTCATGGCGTGTTCCAGTTGGTGGAGCAGCGTATCGTCGGCGAGCGGCATCTGAAGATGGTGCTCAAGACCGAATGCGGCACCGTCAAGCTCGATGGCATCGCGTTCAGCATCGATCGCGACGTCTGGCCCAATCCGGGCATTCGCTGGGTCGAGCTGGCGTACAAGCTGGATCTGAACGAGTTTCGTGGCAATGAAACCGTGCAGTTGATGGTGGCGCATATTTCACCGCGCTGACCGGCCCGATGCATGGCAGCAGGAACTGTCACTTCTCATGGGTTGTCGACTAGGCTCAAGGTTCAGAACAAAGGAACCTTCACGTCGACTTCAGAGGTGACCATGAGCCTGCTGCTTGAACCTTACACCCTTCGCCAATTGACCTTTCTCAACCGCATCGCGGTATCCCCGATGTGTCAGTACTGCTGCGTCGACGGTCTGGCCAATGACTGGCATCTGGTCCATCTGGGCAGCCGGGCCGTGGGCGGTGCCGGGCTGATTTTCACCGAAGCGGCGGCTGTGACTCAGGACGGCCGCATCACCCCGGAAGACCTCGGCATCTGGAACGACGAGCAGATCGAGCCGCTGCAACGCATTACCCGATTCATCACCGCTCAGGGTGCGATAGCCGGGATTCAACTGGCCCACGCCGGTCGCAAGGCCAGCACCTGGCGCCCATGGCTGGGCAAGCACGGCAGCATCAAGCCGGACGACGGCGGCTGGATTCCGTGGGGCCCTTCAAAGATCGCCTTTGACCCGCAGCACACGCCGCCGACACCGCTGGAAGAAGCTCAGATTCAGAAGGTCATCCAGGCCTTCGTCGATGCGGCCAAACGCGCGCTGACGGCGGGTTTCAAGGTAGTGGAAATCCACGCCGCCCATGGTTATCTGCTGCATCAGTTTCTGTCGCCACTGAGCAACCAGCGCCGTGACCAATACGGCGGCTCGTTCGAAAACCGCATTCGTCTGACACTTGAGGTGACCGAGGCTGTGCGCGCTGTGTGGCCTGAAGAGCTGCCGCTGTTCGTGCGCGTTTCGGCGACTGACTGGGTGGAAGATGGCTGGAATCCGGATGAAACGGTCGAACTGGCCAAACGCTTGAAGGCACTGGGTGTGGACCTGATCGATGTGTCGTCCGGCGGGACTGCGGCCAATGCCGAAATTCCGGTCGGGCCGGGTTATCAGACTGAGTTCGCCGGCCGCGTGCGTAGCGAGTCCGGAATCGCCACCGGGACCGTGGGCATGATCACCGAGCCGTTCCAGGCCGACACCATTCTGCGCACAGGTCAGGCCGACCTTATCTTGCTGGCGCGCGAGCTGCTGCGTGATCCGTACTGGCCACTGCACGCCGATGATGATCTGGGCGGACGCAAGGCGGTATGGCCAGCGCAGTATCAACGGGCGACCCATCGGGATCAGCCGATTCATGAGTCGGACTTACGGGATTAAGAGCGCTCGTCACGATCGCTGTTTTGCCCCAAGCATGGGAGGCGGCGTGCTGGCGGATGCGGTGAATCAATCATCATTTTGATGACTGATCTGTGCCTTCGCGAGCAAGCTTCCTCCCACAGGTTTTGTGCCAGGCATGTTGCGCCGTCGCGGTAAACGCAACTGCAATCCCGCCGGACGAGATTCTGGCTGAATGCCGTGGGAGGGAGCTTGCTCGCGAAAATGCAAGCGCAGGCAATGCGACATCCTGCGCGAACTCACCCCTCCAACAACCCCTTGACCCGCTCACTGAGCGCCGGAATCGAAAACGGTTTGGTCAGTACATGCATGCCTGGGGCCAGCCGGCCATTGCCCAGTGCCGCGTTTTCCGCGTAACCGGTGACGAACAGCACCTTGAGATCCGGTCGCAGCGAGCGGGCGGCGTCGGCCAGTTGTCGGCCGTTCATGCCCCCCGGTAGCCCAACATCCGAGACCAGCAAATCAATGGTTTGCCGCGTCTGCAAAATCTGCAAAGCCACCGCGCCGGTATCGGCTTCCAGTACGCAATAGCCTTGATCGGTCAGCACTTCTGCCATCAGTGCACGCACGGACGGTTCGTCATCGACGACCAGCACCGTCTCGCCTCCGGCCGCATGAGCAAGCGGCTCAGGCTGGCTGTGTTCTTCGGTCGATGGCGCGACGGTCTCCGTGAAGGCGGGCAGATAAATGCAAACCTGCGAGCCTCGTCCGGGGGTGGAATGGATGTGTACGCCGCCGCCCGACTGGCGAGCAAACCCGTAAATCATCGACAGGCCCAGGCCGGTCCCCATGCCGATGGGTTTGGTCGTGAAGAACGGATCGAAGGCACGCTTGACCACCTCGCTGGTCATGCCGCTGCCGTTGTCGCTGACGCACAGCGCCACGTATTGCCCAGCGGGGAGTTCGAGCTCTCGAGCTTCATCCAGCTCGAGATCCCTGTTGCTGCTCTCGATCAACAATTGCCCGCCATCGGGCATCGCGTCCCGGGCATTGAGGCAGAGATTGAGCAGCGAGTTTTCCAGTTGATGCGGGTCGACCAGCGTCGGCCACAACTCTCGGGTGGCGATCACATCCATGGCAATCGACGGACCGACCGTGCGGCGGATCAGTTCGGCCATACCTTCAACGAGTCGGTCGACATCGGTGGGCTTTGGATCGAGGGTTTGCCTGCGTGAAAACGCCAGCAGGCGGTGGGTCAAAGCGGCGGCCCTGCGCAGACCTTCGAGCGAGGCGTTGATATAGCGCCCCAGGTCTTCGGTGCGACCTTTGGCGACACGATTCTTCAGTAATTCGATATTGCCGCTGACCCCCATCAGCAGATTATTGAAGTCATGCGCCAGGCCGCCGGTGAGCTGCCCGACCGCTTCCATTTTCTGCGCCTGACGCAGCGCTTCCTCTGCCGTGCGCAGCGCTTCGGAACGCTCCTTTTCAGCGGTCATGTGCTTGCCGAGGGCGAAGATCACGCCATTGTCGGATGCGGCTGTCCAGCCGATCCAGCGGTAGCTGCCGTCCTTGTGGCGATAGCGGTTTTCGAACAGCGGGAGCGTGTCGTCGAGGGCCTGGCCCAGGGCGGCTTCGGTGGCCTTGAGGTCATCGGGATGGGCCAGGTCCATCACATGCTTGCCGATCAGGTCGGCGGGCTGATAGCCCAGCACGGCTGACCACGCCGGGTTGATCTGCAGAAAGATCCCGTTGAAATCCACCATCGTCAACAAATCGGGAGATATGTCCCAGAGGCAGTTCAGCTCGGCGGTCTTGGTCGCCAGTTCCTCGGCCTGCTGCTTCTCGCTGGTGATGTCTCGGGCGCTGCAATACATCTTGCCGCCTTCCGGAACCGCGACCCAGGACAGCCAGCGATAACTGCCATCCTTGCGTCGGTAACGGTTTTCCAGGTTCAGGACCGGATGATTTTTTGCCAGCGCAGCCAACGCGTGCTGGCTACGGGAGACGTCATCAGGATGAAGCAGGTCGGCAAAGGCAAACCCTGACAGCTCCTCATCCGACCAGCCAAGCGCCAGTCGCCATGCCGGGTTGGTGGTTTCGAAGTGCAGATCCGCGCTCATCACCGACAACAGGTCCGGGCTTACCTGCCACGTCAGGCCGCGTTCGTGAGCACGCTCGATCACCTGCCGTTCGAGGTCAGCGATCAGATCCAGCCGACGCTGTTCGCTGGCCTTCAACGCGCGCTGGTCGAGCACACGTCGCGTGGTCTCGTTGGTCACGCAGAACATGCCCACCACTTCATTGTGCTCATCGATCATCGGCGAGAACGTGAATGACCACCAGGTACGCTCGATTTCGCCGTAGCGCGCCATTGTCAGCGGCAGGTCTTCGCACTCGTAGGGGATGCCGCGCAATGCGTTCTCGGCGTAGGGCTGGACTTGGTCCCACACGTCCGACCACAGCTCCTGCATGCGCGCGCCCATGGCTTTCTCTATGCGTGGGCCGAGAATCGGTGCATAGGCATCGTTGTGAAAAAACAGCAGATCCGGGCCCCAGATCAGGTACATCGACTCGGGAGAGTTGAGGATCAGGTTCAGATGAATCTTCAGCGCCGCTGGCCATTGCTCCATTGGCCCCAGCGTCGACGTGCTCCAGTCGATTCCCATGATGGCGCGACCTGCCTCACTGTCACCTGCGGGAAAGCGCGGATATCTGGTCAACGGGACAGCTCCAGTCAGAGGGAAACAGTGTACGGAGCCGGAAAGGAAATCCTCACCCTTAATATCCAAATGAAGGGTTATCAAATCGTCTTGTAAGATTATGCCAATTCATACGAATAGCAAAAACCCTCTGCGATTTCGAAGCCGCGTCAAATGGATTGACCATCGAAATGCGCAGGGGTTGCGTGGTGATATCAAATTCTAATCAGCTTGTGCGGCATGGCAGATCAGGTCGCTGACCCACTGGTTGATGCTCTTGTGAGCAAGTTCGGCTTTGCAGGCGATTGACGCGTGCAGGGCAGGCTCCAGGCGCAGGCTCAATTTCCCTGAATAGGTTTTCTGTGGCTCACGACCGAGACGAGAGCAGGTCTGGAGGTAGTCGTCGACAGCCTCCTCGAATGCTGCACGCAGTTCTTTGACTGATTCACCGTGAAAGCCGATGACATCGCGTATCCCCGCGACATGGCCGACGAAGAGACTGTCTTCGTCGCTGTAATTGATGCGGGCTGAATAGCCCTTGTAATGCATGATGTTCATGGGGTAACTCCTGCTTGCTGGAGGAATGCCCGCGCATCGCGAACCTGATATGGCTTGGCCTCCTTCTCTGGGTGCGGGCGGTGGAATGTTGCCACCACACCATTGAGTTCAAACCGAACTCAAGACCCGTCCCCCTCAATAGTCCTGGCACCCAGCGCGAGGAATATCGATTCAATTCGGCTCCATTCCAGACTGGTAGGTACTTGCCTGGAATAGATCATTTTTAAGGTGCTGTGTTGTGGGCTGTTCATGGTATCAAAATATGATACCGCGCGATCATAGCCTACGGGCGGACTGTAGGAAAGAGAGACTGGTGCCTGCTCTATCTTCTGAATCTTCCACAGCCCGACGTCAGGCTACATCCGCGTCTTCCACGCATCCCCAGCTGGCGCAGTGCCGTGGTCGTACGGTTTGCCGATCCACATGTACATCAGTCCAAGGCCGATAACGATCACGGTGGTCAGGACCATCGAGTAGTTGATGTACCAGGCGGCGTCGGGTGTGCGTGGCCAGGCCATGTTGATGATGGCCAGCACGCCGTAGACCAGCGCGCCGATGTTCACCGGCCAGCCCCATTTACCCAGGCTGAACTGGCCGCTCGGGATCCAGCCTTTGGTGCGTGCGAACAGGGCTGCGAGGACGATCATCTGGAAGGCGAGGTAAATGCCGATGGCGGCGAAGCTGACGATGGTGGCGACGGCGTCTTGCAGCACGAAACCCAGACAGATGATGATCGCGGGCAATACGCCGGACACGAACAGCGCGGCGACCGGGACCTGGGTGTTGGGCGAGATGCGTTTGAGCAGGTCGCTGCCAACGATCATTTCGTCTCGTGCATAGGCGTACAGCAGACGGCTGGCGGCGGCTTGCAGGCTGATGACGCAGGAGATGAACGAGACCATCACGATGCCCATCACCACTTTGGAACCGGTCACGCCGAACGCCATGCTCAGGATGGTGGTGACCGGGTCCTTGTCGGTGCCGTTGATCACAGCGTTCATGTCCGGTACGGCGAGGATCAGCGCCAGGCAGGCGAACATTGCCGCAGCGCCACCGATCCAGATGGTCATGCGCATGGCACGGGGAATCTGCTTGCTCGGGTTCGGCGTCTCTTCGGCAACGTCACCGCAGGCCTCGAAGCCGTAATACAGGAACATCCCCGCCAGCGACGCGGTGAGGAAAGCGGGCAGGTAAGAGCCGTCAATGCGAATATCGAAGGTGTTGAAGAACACGCTCAGCGGCTGATGACGTTCGAAGATCAGCAGATAACCGCCGACCAGTACCGCGCCGATCAGCTCGCAGAGAAAGCCGAACATGGCGATGCGCGATAGCACTTTGGTGCCGCTCAGGTTGACGATAGTGGCGAACAGCGTCAGCACCAGCGCGATGACGATATTGGTGTTGGCGCTAGGGTCAAAGCCCAGCATGGCCGCCAGATATGGACCGGCGCCGACCGCGACGGCGGCGATGGTTACACACAGGGCGATGGAATAGACCCAGCCGACCATCCACGCCCAGCGTTTGCCCACCAGACGGCGCGCCCATGGATAGACGCCACCGGAAATCGGGAACTGCGAGACCACCTCACCGAATATCAGGCACACCAGCATCTGCCCGATGCCGACCAGCAAATATGCCCAGAACATCGGCGGGCCGCCAGCGGCCAGGCACAGGCCGAACAGGGTGTAAACGCCTACCACGGGCGAGAGGTAGGTGAAGCCCAGGGCGAAGTTTTCCCACAGGCTCATGCTGCGGTTGAAGTTGGAGGTGTAGCCCAGCTTTCTCAGTTGTTCGGCGTCGCTGTCGGCGGCCGGTGGAACGGGGATGCTGCTCATGGATGTTTCTCCAGGAAATCGGCAGATTTCGGATGGCCGAGCCCGTGGCTGTGCAGCGGAGCACAACCCGGTCGGTGGTTATTGTTTTAAAAGCAGTTGCGGGTGAAAGCTTTGTTGAGTTGGCTGATCGTTACCACGCTCTGCGTGGTAACGCCTCCCAGGACGCTCCGCGTCCACGGTCTGGCGCAGAGCGTCACCGGCTGCATTCCCACGCGGAGCGTAGGAACGATCAGGTTCAGATCAGTGCTTGAACATCACATGCCGAACAGTGGTGTAATCCTCCAGCCCGTACATGGACATGTCCTTGCCGTAGCCGGACAACTTCTGCCCGCCGTGGGGCATTTCGCTGACCAGCATGAAGTGCGTGTTCACCCAGGTGCAGCCGTATTGCAGGCGTGCAGACATGCGATGAGCGCGGCCCACGTCATGAGTCCAGACCGACGAGGCCAGGCCGTAATCCGAGTCGTTGGCCCAACCCAAGACCTGCGCTTCATCTTCGAATTGAGTCACCGACACCACTGGCCCGAACACCTCGCGACGGACGATTTCGTCATCCTGTTGCGCGTCGGCAATCACTGTTGGCTGGAAGAAGAAACCATTGCCTTCGATGGCCTTGCCACCCGTGATCAGACGAATGTGCGACTGGGCAACGGCGCGTTCGACGAAGCCCGTCACGCGGTCGCGATGTTGCGCGGTGATCAATGGCCCCAGCTCGGTTTCAGGATCGTCCTGCTGCCCGACCTTGATGCTGCTCACCGCTTCGCCAAGCTTCTGCACGAACTTCTCGTAGATACCTTTCTGCGCATAGATACGACATGCGGCGGTGCAGTCTTGGCCGGCGTTGTAGAAGCCGAAGGTGCGAATGCCTTCGACGGCGGCGTCGATGTCGGCGTCGTCGAAGATGATCACCGGCGCCTTGCCGCCCAGCTCCATATGCATGCGTTTAACGCTGTCGGCGGTGCTGGAAATGATGTGCGAACCAGTCGCGATGGAGCCGGTCAGCGAGACCATGCGCACCTTGGGATGAGTCACCAGCGGATTGCCGACCGTCTGGCCGCGACCGAACACCAGGTTCAGTACGCCGGCGGGGAAGATATCGTTGGCCAGTTCAACCAGACGCAGCGCGGTCAGTGGCGTTTGCTCAGAAGGCTTGAGCACCACGGTGTTGCCTGCGGCCAGCGCCGGGGCGATCTTCCAGGCGACCATCATCAATGGGTAGTTCCACGGCGCAATCGAGGCGATCACGCCTACCGGATCGCGACGAATCATTGAGGTGTGGCCTGGCAGATATTCACCGGCGGCCGAGCCGCTCATGCAGCGGCTGGCCCCCGCGAAGAAACGGAACACGTCGGCAATCGCCGGAAGCTCGTCGTTCAACGCTGCGTGGTAAGGCTTGCCGCAGTTATCCGATTCAAGTTTCGCCAGTTCTTCGGCGTTTTCATCGATGGCGTCGGCCAGTTTCAACAGCAGCAGCGAACGGTCTTTCGGCGCGGTCTGCGACCAGCTTTCAAAGGCGGCATCGGCGGCGCGCACGGCAGTGTCGACCTGCGCCTCGGTGGCCTCGGCGATTTCTACCAGCACCCGGCCCAATGCAGGGTTGAACACAGGCTGCGCGGGACCTTCACCGGCGACCAGTTGGCCGTTGATCAGCAGTTTGGTTTGCATTGTTGTTGTCCTCGTCTTGAAGCGTTCGGAAATACGGAGGGAGCGTCCGGTCGTTATAAGATTCATCATTTGCCGCCACTGCCGGCGACGCTTTCACCGCCACGCGTCAGGTAATAGGCGCCGAGAATCGGCAGCATGGTCACGATCATCACCAGCATCGCGACGACGTTGGTCACTGGCACATCCCGTGGCCGACTGAGTTGGTTAAGCAGCCAGATCGGCAGCGTGCGTTCGTGACCTGCGGTAAAGGTGGTGACGATGATTTCGTCGAACGACAACGCGAATGCGAGCATGCCGCCAGCCAGCAGCGCCGAGCCAAGATTGGGCATGATGATGTAGCGGAAGGTCTGCCAGCCGTCGGCGCCGAGGTCCATCGAGGCTTCGATCAGGCTGTGGGACGTGCGCCGCAGGCGGGCGATGACGTTGTTGTAGACGATCACCACACAGAACGTCGCGTGGCCGACGATGATGGTGAACATCCCCGGTTCGATGCCCAGCGTCTTGAACGCCGACAGCAGGGCCAGACCCGTGATGATGCCAGGCAGGGCGATGGGCAGGATCAGCATCAGCGAAATGCCGTCTTTGCCAAAGAAGTCCCGCCGATACAACGCCGCAGACGCCAAGGTCCCGAGCACGATTGCGATCAGCGTGGCAACGCAGGCGATCTGCAGCGACAAAGTGATCGACTCCAGTACGTCAGGCCGTGAAAACGCCACGCTGAACCACTTCAGAGTGAAGCCCTGAGGGGGGAAACTGAACGCCGCGTCTTCGGTATTGAAGGCGTACATGAAGATGATCAGGATCGGGAAGTGCAAAAACACCAGCCCGCCCCACGCGGCAATCTTGAGACCCCAGGAGGCCTGATCACCCTGTTTTATGGAAGGCTCAGAGCGCATCGAAGGCCCCCAGTCGTTTGACGATGGACAGGTAAATGGCGATCAGCACGATCGGCACCAGCGTAAATGCCGCGGCCATCGGCATGTTGCCGATGGCGCCTTGCTGGGCGTAGACCATGCTGCCGATGAAGTAGCCCGGTGGGCCGATCAGCTGCGGCACGATGAAGTCGCCCAAGGTCAGCGAAAAGGTGAAGATCGAACCGGCGGCGATGCCCGGCACCGAGAGTGGCAGGATCACCTGCATGAAGGTTTGCCGTGGCTTGGCGCCGAGATCGGCCGACGCTTGCAGCAGCGACGGTGGCAGACGTTCCAGCGAAGCCTGAATCGGCAGAATCATGAAGGGCAGCCAGATGTAGACGAAGACCAGGAATCGCCCCAGGTGCGAGGTCGACAAGGTGCTGCCACCAATGCCGGGTATCCCCAGAATCAACTGCAAAACCGGCTCCAGCCCAAGATGTTGAACGAACCACTGCGCTACCCCGCCTTTGGCCAGCAGCAGGGTCCAGGCGTAGGCCTTGACGATGTAACTGGCCCACATCGGCATCATCACCGCGATGTAGAAGAACGCCTTGGTCTTGCCCGTGGTGTAGCGCGCCATGTAGTAGGCGATGGGAAAGGCGACGATGGCGCTGGCGATGGAGACGACGATGGCCATGCTCAGCGTGCGTTGAATCACGTCGAAGTTGGCTGGATTGAACAACGCGCCGAAGTTGGCGAGGGTCAGGTCCGGCGTGACCGTCATGCTGAAGTCGTCGAAGGTGTAGAACCCTTGCCACAACAGCGTCAGGAGCGAGCCAAGGTAGATCGCGCCGAACCACAGGAGGGGTGGGATCAACAACAGCGACAGGTACAGGTTCGGCCGTCGATACAGCAGATTGGAGAAGCGCCGCAGGGGCGATTGCCCTGGCATCGGCGCTGAATGGGCGAGTGTCTGGCTCATCTCAATGGGCCTCGGCTACGGTGTCAGCCAGTGGAATCATCGCCTCGCGCGCCCAGCGTGCAGTGAGGCGCTGGCCGGTCTGATGCTGCGCGCTGGTGTCCAGCCATTGCGTATTGGCCTGGCTGACGCTGAGGGTCTGGCCGTTTTCCAGTTTCAGCTCGTAGCGGGTGGCGCTGCCCTGGTACTGGATGTCGTGCAGCAGGCCGCTGACTTCGATTTCGTGACTGCCGACGGGGCCTTCAGCGAAGCGTATGTGCTCCGGACGAATCGAGAACGCGCTCGGATTGCCACTCAGCTGTTCGGCCAGTTCGCCACGCAGCACGTTGGAGGTACCGACGAATTCTGCGACGAAGGTGGTGGCCGGTTTCATGTACAGGTTGCGCGGGGTGTCGACCTGCTCGATGCGACCCTTGTTGAACACAGCTACGCGATCCGACATCGACAGCGCTTCGGTCTGATCATGGGTGACGAAAATGAAGGTGATACCCAGTTGGCGCTGAAGCTTTTTCAGCTCGCTCTGCATCTGTTCACGCAGTTTGAGGTCGAGGGCGCCGAGGGGTTCGTCCAGCAACAGCACGCGGGGGCGATTGACCAGTGCGCGAGCCAAGGCCACACGCTGACGTTGCCCACCCGAGAGTTGCACTGGTTTGCGATCACCGTAGCCGCCCAGCGCAACCATGCTCAGGGCTTCTTCGGCTCGGGCCAGACGCTCGCTTTTGCCCACGCCTTTGACCTTCAGGCCGTAGGCGACATTGTCGCGAACGTTCATGTGCGGGAACAGCGCGTAGTCCTGGAATACGGTGTTCACATCGCGCTGATACGGCGGCAGCCCGGCGGCTTCTTCACCATGAATGCGGATGGAGCCAGCGCTGGGTTGTTCGAAGCCTGCAATCAGGCGCAGACATGTGGTCTTGCCCGAACCCGATGGGCCGAGCATGGAAAAGAACTCGCCGTCCTTGATGTCGATGGAAACCCGGTCAACGGCTTTCACTTCGCCGAACTGACGGGAAACGTGGGTGAACTGGACTGCAAGGGTCATGGTGAAACCTCAATTGAAAGCGAACGCCGTCGCAGCGGGTTCGCCAGGTGAAGCTGAAATGCAGGGGAAGCGAACGCTCTGTAGCAGCACGGCTTGCCGGCGGTGACGGCCGCAAGATCGCAGCTGCCAGCAAGCCGGACTGCTACAGGGCGGAGCAATGCCTTCCTTCATGATCGTTCCCACGCTCAGCGTGGGAATGCATCTTCGGATGCTCTGCGTCTGTGCCGGGTTGACGCAGAGCGTCATGGGCTGTGTTCCCACGCGGACCGTGGGAACGATCAATGGCACCCCGGAAGGGGTTAACGCCCACCCATGATCGCGATGTAATCCTGGGTCCAGCGGCTGTACGGCACGTACTTGCCGCCCTCGGCCTGTGGGGTTTTCCAGAAGGCGATCTTGTCGAACAGGTCGAAGCCGTTGGTAGCACAGCCTTCGGCGCCCAGCAGTTCACTGCCCTTGCACGCCGCAGGCACCACCGGCAGCGAGCCGAACCAGGCGGCGACGTCGCCCTGGACTTTCGGTTGCAGCGACCAGTCCATCCACTTGTAGGCGCAGTTCGGGTGCTTGGCGTCGGCGTGCAGCATGGTGGTGTCGGCCCAACCGGTGGCGCCTTCCTGGGGGATGGTCGAAGCCACCGGCTGTTTGTCGGCCACCAGACCGTTGACCATATAACCCCACGAACTGGATGCAGCGACGCCTTCGTTTTTCACGTCGCTCATCTGCACGGTTGCGTCATGCCAGTAGCGGTGCACCAGCGGGTGCTGGGCGCGCAACAGATCAAGCACGGCCTTGTACTGGGTTTCAGTCAGTTGGTACGGGTCTTCGATTTTCAGCTCAGGATTTTTGGTCTTCAGATACAACGCCGCGTCGGCGATGTAGATCGGGCCGTCATAGGCCTGTACGCGGCCCTTGTTCGGCTTGCCGTCAGGCAGATCCTGCGGCTCGAACACCACGCTCCAGCTCACCGGCGGCGTCTTGAACACGTTGGTGTTGTACATCAGCACGTTCGGGCCCCACTGATAAGGCGTGCCATAGGTTTGCTTGTTGACGGTGTACCACGGGCCGTCTTTGAGGCGTGGGTCGAGGGATTTCCAGTTGGGGATCAGATCGGTGTTGATCGGCTGCACCCGCTTGCCGGCCACCAGGCGCAACGATGCATCGCCGGAGGCAGTCACCAGGTCATAGCCGCCCTTGGTCATCAGGCTGACCATCTCGTCGGAGGTCGCGGCGGTCTTCACATTGACCTTGCACCCGGTCTCCTTCTCGAAACCGGTGACCCAGTCATAGGCCTTGTCGCTTTCGCCCCGTTCGATGTAACCCGGCCATGCCACGATATCCAGCTGGCCTTCGCCATTGCCGACAGCCTTGAGCGTTTCGGCCGCCTGCAGGGCGCCGCTGGCGAACAACGCGGTGATCACGGCGCTCAGGAGCGCAGTCTTATGTACTGACATGGTGGGGTTCCCTCTTTTTCAAATTATGGTCGGGGCAGTTTTGAACGGTGATCCGGTGAAGCGTGCTTGTTTCAAGCTCTTATTAGCGTAGCGATGTTCGGTAAAGCTGAAGTTGCTCTGCCTCTCAGGTCAGGTCGTTGCCGTGTCGGGCCATGATGTGGCGCACCACGCTGTAGTCCTGAAGCGAATCGGTGGACAGGTCTTTGCCGTAACCCGAGCGTTTCAAACCGCCATGGGGCATTTCGCTGACCAGCATGAAATGGCTGTTGATCCAGGTGCAGCCGTACTGCAGGCGCGCGGCGACTTGCATGGCCTTGTCCATATTCTGGGTCCAGATCGACGACGCCAGGCCGTATTCGGAGTCGTTGGCCCAGTCCACGGCTTGGGCTAGCTCGTCGAAGCGCGTAACCGTCACCACGGGGCCGAACACTTCGCGCTGGACGATTTCATCGCCTTGTTTGCAGCCAGCGAGCAACGTCGGCTGATAGAAGAAGCCGGGGCCTGAATGCACGGCCGCGCCGGTGATGCGTTCGATGTGCGGCTGGCTCAGCGCGCGTTCGACAAAACTGGCGACCCGGTCGCGCTGGCGAACGCTGATCAGCGGCCCGATCTCATTATCGGCATCACGCTTGCCGGCAAATCGCAAACTGCTGACGGCGGCACCGAGTTCAGCGACCAGCTTGTCGTGAATCCCAGCCTGAGCGTAGATGCGGCAGGCGGCGGTGCAGTCCTGGCCTGCGTTGTAGTAGCCGTAAGTGCGCACCCCCTCGACCACGGCCGCAATGTCGGCGTCGTTGCAGACGATCACCGGCGCCTTGCCGCCCAGTTCCAAGTGGGTGCGCTTCAGGGTTTTGGCGGCGGCCTGGAGGATTTTTTGCCCGGTGACGATGTCGCCGGTCAGCGAGACCATGCGTACTTTCGGGTGGCTGACCAGATGGCTGCCGACGCCTTCGCCACCGCCGCAGACGATGTTGATTACGCCGTTGGGCAACAGATCGGCGAACACCGGCGCCAATGCCAGAATCGACAGCGGCGTGTGCTCCGAAGGCTTGAACACTAGCGTATTACCCGCTGCCAGTGCCGGGGCGATCTTCCAGGCCGCCATCATGATCGGGTAGTTCCACGGCGCAATCGACGCCACCACGCCAATCGGATCGCGGCGCACCATGCTGGTATAGCCCGGCACGTACTCGCCTGACAGTTGCCCGGTCTGGCAGCGCACGGCACCGGCGAAGAAGCGGAACACATCGACCGTGGCGCTCAGATCATCCTGACGCGCCAGATGCAGGGGCTTGCCGCAGTTCAGCGATTCCAGACGGGCAAGGTGATCGGCGTTCTTTTCGATGGCATCGGCGATGCTCAAGAGAATGTTGGAGCGTTGTTGCGGAGTGGTGCGCGACCAACCGGTGAAGGCTCGGTTGGCGGCGAGGATCGCGTTCTCGACCTGTTCGGTGCTGGCTTCGGCGATGCGGGTCAATACCTCGCCAGTGGCGGGATTGAGGATCGGTTCGACAAACCCCTGGCCTGCGACCAGTTCACCGTCGATCAGCAGTGAGGTGAACAGTTGAGGGGTTGTTGCACCAGCCATTGTTCGAGCTTCCTTGTATCGAGTTTGTTATTCGCTGATCTGTGATCGAGTCAAATATTCTGAAACAACTCAGTTTCCAAGCCTCAAAGCCTAGTGCCACACCCAGATCTCGACAAATTCTTAATACTGAACGCAGCGTTCGATTAAATCGATGGCCTGCGTCCGGGATGCGGTTGTTCGCGTGCCACGCTGAGAAACGGGTCAACGAGAGAGGGGCGGGCAGTGCCGCGGCGCCAGGCCAGGCCGACATCCAGGGTCTGGGTCAGGTCAGCAATGGGTCGTGCTTCGATGATGTCGCCTTCCAGTGACCACGGCCGGTAAGTCATGTCTGGCTGGATCGATACCCCCAGCCCCGCTGCTACCAGGCTACGAACCGCTTCGGTCGACGCTGTACGCAGCGTGACCTTGGGCTGCAATCCGGCGCGAGCCCATACCCGCTGGGCATTCATGCCCATCTCATCGACATTGAGTTGAATCAACGGCTCACGCGCCACGTCGGCCAGGTTGATGCTGTCGTGTTCAAGCAAAGGATGCTGCGCGGGCAGCCAGAGTCGGTGCGGCGAGTGGGTCAGGACTTCAGTCTGCAAGGCATGCCGGTCTTCGAGGTTCGACAGAATCAGCACGCCGACATCGATTTCCCCACTGACCAACAAATGCTCGATATAGGGCCGCTCGTCTTCCATCACCCGGATGTCGACATTTGGATAAGCACGCTGAAAGCGTATCAGCAGGTCGGCCAGGTAGTAGCCTGCCACCAGGCTGGTCACGCCGATAATCAACTGCCCGGCGACTTGATCGGCGCCTTGTTGCAGGCTGCGCTTGGCATTTTCTACCGTAGCGAGAATTACATGGGCCTGACGCAGGAACTGATGGCCCTGGTGGGTCAGCGTCATGCCCTTGGCGTGGCGGCTGAACAGGCTCACGCCGATCTCTTCTTCGAGTTGCTGGATGGCCAGGGTCAACGTCGACTGGGAAATGAACACCGCTTGGGCGGCCGCTGATATCGACCCGGTTTCGGCTACGGCGATGAAGTGGCGAATCTGGCGTAACGTCATCATCAGGGGGCGACTCGCTTGGTTTTTTAGAATAGGGCGAGTGTATATCGTTTTTCCTGAGGGTCGGCGAGGCTCGTGGTTTTGACCGGTAACATCTGGAAGCACACCTGAAATCTGGCTGCCGAGACTTCGACTTACCCTGCGGGTCGGATCGCTTAACCGTTCTCAGGAGGTTTTCATGAATACCCGTGGCTTACTCGATCAACTGTTGAAATCCGGTCAGGACCTGCTGCAGAGCAAGGCGGGCGGGGCTGGACAATCAGGTACTCAAAATAAAGGCGCGCAGGGCGGGCTCAACGACTTGTTGGGCAAGGTGGGCGGCGGCAACCTTGGGGGTTTTCTCTCGGGTGCCGGAGGTGGGGCGTTGGCAGCTGGCGCCATGGGTTTGCTGTTGGGCAACAAGAGCGCACGCAAGATCGGCGGCAAGGCGCTGACGTATGGCGGGCTGGCAGCCTTGGGCGTGCTGGCTTACAAGGCCTACGGCAACTGGCAGGCTTATCAGGGGCAGGCGCCACAGTCGGAACCGCAGACTGTGGACCGCGTTCCTCCCGCCCAAGTCGAGCAGCACAGCGAGGCCATCCTGCGTGCGCTGGTCGCGGCAGCCAAGGCGGATGGTCACGTCGATGTCAACGAGCGTCAGCTGATCGAAGGTGAATTTACTCGCATTACCGGGGATCAAGACTTGCAGCAATGGCTGCACATCGAATTGAACAAGCCGCTAGACCCCGCTGAAGTCGCCCGATCCGCACGCACCCCGGAAATCGCCGCCGAGATGTACCTGGCCAGTGTGATGATGGTCGATGAAGAGCACTTCATGGAGCGTGCTTATCTGGATGAACTGGCGAAACAGTTGAAGCTGGAGCCCGGCTTGAAACAGGAGTTGGAGAATCAGGTGCGGCAAGTTCAGCCGTAACTGACACCGCCTCTTCTGTGGGAGACACCGGAGGTCACGACGGCAGCGAACGCGGTGGTTCAGTTGCAGATGGGGTGGCTGACACCCCGTCATCGCTGCCGTCGT
>Ga0308159_1001567_pt1 | contig 31936 bp, 29 predicted proteins | sample PhyCR1_FD_201040 | JGI IMG/M metagenome (GOLD analysis project Ga0308159, IMG submission 201040) | Phyllosphere microbial communities from UC Gill Tract Community Farm, Albany, California, United States - DLSLC.R1 | ecosystem: Host-associated > Plants > Phyllosphere > Unclassified | place: USA...
CTATAAATATACTTGCGGAATATTAAAAGAATGGATATACTTCCTAAAAAATTAAGTATAAACCAGAAACTTGTTTCCACAATGATGTACTGTAATTTCTTCCAAAAAAAGCCGAGCGGTTTTTCAAAAGCTTCAACATCAGTTCCTTTAAAATAAATAACCGTAAGATCTGCATAAATCAAAATTAAAAAGATAATTATCCAGAAAAGCCACGGTTTAAATGTGCCATCAAACCTTCTCTTTAGGTATGTTAATGACGATGTTGTTGACAATTTATCGCCAATAAGAAAACCTGCTAGAATGTAAAATGTGATGGTTCCAAATTTGAAAAAATCCATCGTTACAGCTTGAATTATTTGCTCATTCACATTTTTAAAGTAAATAAATGTTGGCCAGAAATAACTATGTTCTATAACAATTGTAATAATTGCAATGAATCTCAACGAATCTATAAAATCGTAGTTTACCTTAGGTTTTTGAATATCAAGCATATTTTTTGTAAAAATACAATTTAGAATTGTTATCCAAATTATTTTAACAATTGGAAAACAGGTATGGCTTGTTGAAGATACATTATGAGGTATTTTAATTAGAATTGTTACTTTCGTACTTAATGAATGATTCTAACATCCCATTAGTATCCATTGTATTGTGTACCTATAATGGCGAAAAATACCTGCAGGCTCAATTAGATAGCTTAATAGTTCAGACATATAAGAATATCGAAATCATAATTGCTGATGACTTTTCGAAGGATAATACACGGTCTATTCTATCAAATTATCAAGCTCTTTATCCCTTTATTAAAGTGTTTTTAAACAGCGAGAATATAGGTTTTAATAAAAATTTTGAAAAAGCTATAGGCCTGGCTAGTGGTGAATTTGTTGCTATCTGCGATCAAGATGATATTTGGGATTTGAATAAGTTAGAAGAGCTTGCGGGAAATATCGGCGATAAAGGAGTAATTTTTTCTAATTCGCGATTAATTGATGAGAACAGCTCACCTACAGGTAAATTACTTTTAGAATTCACTAGTTTTTCGGCTATTAATTACAGATCAATATTGATTAATAATTTTGTAACTGGGCACACCATTTTGGCAAGATCGACATTTATTAAGGCAATTCTGCCCTTTTCTGAAAACGGATATTACGATTGGTGGATAGGCTTTGTTGCGATCTATAACAATCAATTGGTTTTTCTTAATAAAACATTAACGAGTTACCGAATCCATTCCAGTTCTGTAATTCAAAAGGAAGTTTCCTTGGCAGATAGAAATTCTTTGGGATTATCGTTGGTGAATTATAAATCTTGCAAATCTCAAATAGAAACCTTTGCTGATTACCTTAAAAATACTCAAGAAAATAGGTTTATAAAGCCGCTGATTTCACTTTATTCAAAAAAAACAAGTGCTATACAGCGAACATTTATTTTAATGTTTCTCCTGTATTATTATAATATACTTTTTTCCTTACACAAGCATAGGAAGATAACAAGCACCACAAGGTTCAAAATTGTTAACGGATATTTGAAAGATGTTCTGGAATGTAAACTTCAAGTATTGGGCTTTATTTAAAAAATATGATTTCAATTATTATATCTTCCGTAGATACAGCCTTATTAGTTCAGATTAAAGAAAATATCCAAGCTACTATTGGTGTTCCATTCGAAATCATTTCTTTTGATAACAGCGAAGGGGAATTTGGTTTGTGTGAAGTGTATAACCGTGGGGCAAAGAAAGCTAAGTTTGATCTACTTTGCTTTATGCATGAGGATATTAAAATACTTACAACCGATTGGGGTAAAATTGTTGCTGATATTTTTGCAAATAATATCAAGCTAGGGCTAATCGGGGTGGCAGGCAGCCAATATAAGTCTTTGGCCCCATCAGGTTGGCATTGCTACGATATTGATGCGCCAGAAGTTATGTACTATAATGTCATTCAAAATTATAAGTATCAGCAAAAGGAAACTATAGCAGATTACTCGAATGAAACGGATACAAAATTGGCTAGAGTCGTGTGCATTGATGGTGTCTGGATGTGTTGCACAAGGGAAGCTATGCTATCCTATTCTTTTGACGATGTGCTTTTAAAAGGTTTTCACGGATATGATTTAGACTTTTCGTTAGGAATTAACCAGACCTATGAAGTTGCTGTTACATTTGATGTATTAATTGAGCATTTTTCTGAGGGTAAATTTAATAAGGATTGGCTAAAAGAAATATTGAAGATACATGCCAAATGGAGCAAATACTTGCCTATTAATTTATCGGGTTTAGATGAAATTAAGCTTAGAAAAGGGGAGTTAAAGGGATTTAAAAATACCTTTAGAAGGATGTGTAGAGAAGGTTTTAAATCAAAAGAAATGTTTGCGCTAATTAACGCAAGTAAAAGTTCTAAATTAATGACTAAAAGCTTTTATATCTCATTAATGAGCAAAGCTACAAGGTACGCGCTTAAGCGTCTCGTGATTTCCTCATCTGGCGATTGATTTCTCTTTTTGCTTTAAATAATCTATTTAAATATGAAAAATAACCTCGTTTTTTCCATTTGTATTCGTAATAAAAGCGTTCTCTTGTGGTCATTTTCATTTGCTCCTGCAATTCAAAAGTCTTAAGTGTTTTGCTTTCAAGATGATCTACAATGGATGTCGTTACCAAAGCATGCTTGATATTGTGTTTCTCAAGTGTAGTAGCATAATCATTATCAGCATACCAGAAAGTAAACTTCTCATCCAAAAGCCCCGTTTTTTCTAAATTACTTCTTTTAAAAAATAAGCACCACCCTGCTACTTCTTTCCTAACTTCATAGCCAATATGTACACCTGTATTCAACGATATGCCAATTGCAGGATGATGTATTGAGCAGATAGGACTAGCACTCCCCAGCTCCTCATTTTCCTCGAATGATTTTAAGATTTCTGTAGCCCAGTTTGGATGGAACAGAAGGTCGTTATTACAAATACAGATATATGGATTTTGTGTAAGCTTAATCCCTAGATTCATGTATTTATGGTAGCCAAATTCTTCCTTTGGATAAACTGTTTTAGAGTGGGCATAATTAAATGGCTCTAGGCTATCTTCAGACTCTATCACGATAATGTTGAACACTACTACATCGGGCGATTCTGAATCAACCAAAGATTTGATTCCTTGTTCGGTCATTTGCTTCAAGACCTCAGTTTTTGCATAACTTAAAATAATTACATCTATTGTAATTGGCGAATTTTTGTTCATTTCCTTCAGTTATTAAACTTAAATCTTTTTAACAGTGTAAATAGTTTTCCTTTTGAGATTAAGAGCTTTAATAAATGCTTTTAAAAAAGATTTTGCATTATTCATCTGCTTATAATATTGAACGAATTTTTTCACCTCATAAATATGAGTCTGGGCCATTAATTTTTTATACGTATTAACCTTGAGACTTTCATTTTTGGCTATAAATTCTATTTTTTTGGACTCAGTTAAACCTGATTGAATAAGATTACTTCTTGCGAGTTCTCTAAATAAAATTTCTGCTTCTGTAATTTTAACCGACTGCTGTGTAGCGCTTTGCGAATGAACACGTACCAATGCCAAAGCCAAATCATTTTGCAGAAAGCCAAAACATAAGTTAGCTGTGGCAGCTCTAAACCAGAAATCCCAATCTTCTAAATAATGCATCCCTATCTTAAAATCACCAATTCTATTTACTACGTTCTTTCGAAAAAGGGGGCTTTGTATGGGTATTGTATTGCGTTGTAATAAGCTTGGAATCAGTGTATAGCCATATCCATCAATATTAGACATTAAAGATTTATTTCTCAATGCAAAATCGGTATAGAGTTTTGATTTATTTTGGCTTTCGAAAAATTTTGTAATGGAAATACAGATGTCTACTTCAATATTTAACCTAAAATATTCAAGTTGTAAATCTATTTTATTCTTTGATATAAGATCATCAGCATCTAAAAACTGTATAAAATCTCCTTTTGCTAGTTTGAGGCCAAGATTTCTGGCTACCGATACGCCCTGGTTAACCTGTTTTGTATAAGAAAATCTTGGATCACTTCTTATAAAAGATTGAACTACGTTTTCGGTATCATCGTTAGAGCCGTCATCAATAATAACGGCCTCCCAAATTTGATAAGTTTGTGCTTGTAAGCAATTTAAGGTTTCTGCTATTAAGTGCCCGTAATTAAAAGTCGGAATAATTATTGAAACCATTTTATTTGTTATTTGAAGACGATTAGTCAGCAAAGGCTTGCATTTCAATTAATCTTTTATACAAACCACTCTGTGACATTAATTCCTGATGACTACCAGTTTCTAACACTTCACCTTTGTCAATAACAACAATTTTATCCGCATGTTGAATGGTGCTTAACCGGTGTGCAATAACAATTGATGTTCTGTTTTTCATCAGATTGTTTAAAGCATCCTGAACCAATTTTTCAGATTCTGTATCTAAAGCAGAAGTTGCTTCATCTAAAAGCATGATTGGCGGGTTCGCTAAAACAGCTCTTGCAATACAAACTCTTTGTCTTTGTCCGCCAGAAAGTCTGTTTCCTCGGTCGCCAACAAATGTTTGATAACCATCTTCCGTATTTTGAATAAACTCGTGAGCGTTGGCAATTTTAGCTGCCGCGATAACTTCTGCTTCCGAAGCATTGGGTTTTGCAAAAGCAATATTGTTAAATATAGTATCGTTAAAAAGGAATGACTCTTGATTTACAGTACCCATTTGGCTGCGAATACTTTCTACTGTTAAATCTTTATAATCGTATCCGTCAATTTTAATTGTTCCTGATTTTGGATCATGAAAGCGGGGAATCAAATCCATTAGGGTACTTTTACCGCCACCAGATGGGCCAACCAAAGCAACGGTTTCCCCTTTTTGAATAGCCAGGTTAATATTTTTAAGCACTTGCTTTTCGCCATAATTGAAAGCAACGTTTTCAAAAACAAGCGCATTACTGAACTTACTTAAGTTTTCCGCATTTTCTTTATTTGTAAGTTCTGGTTTAGTATCGATTAGTTCCAGAACGCGTTCACCAGCTGAAATACCAGAATGTATTCCACTAAATGAATCTGTTAAAGCTTTTATTGGCTGCATTACCTGGCTAAATGTCGCCAAGTACATTACAAACCTTCCGCCCTCTAAATCGCTAGTCCCTGTTAAAATCATGGTTCCGCCATATAAAAGTATAAAAACAACAACTAAAACGCCCAAAGTTTGAGAAACAGGAGAGGCTAATTGCTGACGCCTGGCCATTTTTCTGTTTAAGTTTGAATAGAATTTATTTTCATCGGAGAACTTTTCCTTTATTCGGAAAGTTGCATTGAATGCTTTGATAATCTTTATCCCACTTAAAGATTCATCTAAAAACCCAATCATTTTAGCAAATGATTCGTGTGATAATTTAGATTGTTGCTTTAATCTTTTTACAATTTTACTGATTATAAAACCAGAAATGGGAATGACTAAAAGTGAGAATAAAGTTAGTTTTACGGATATAAGAAGTAAAACAACAATAAAAGATATGAGCTGAAGTGGTTCTTTAAAAACAACCTGAAGTGTATTAGTTACTGTAAATTGCACAACCTGAACATCAGATGCAACTTTAGAAATTATATCGCCTTTTCGTTCATTATTAAAATAACCTACATGAAGATTCATTACATTGTCAAATACAGTTTTACGCATATTTAGCAAAGTATGGACTCTTAAATCTTCCATATAACGCTGGGAAAAGTAACGGAAGAAATTAGCAAGAATTACAGTGATAACAATTACTACACAAATTACTTTCAGGGCATATACATCCCCATGATTTGCACTAATTTTGTTAATGTACTCTTGAAAAAGCACGGTAGGATCTATAAATGATGCTGTTTCTGCAGGTTTTACGCTTGGTATTTGCTCATTTTTAATAAATAAAGCCTGCATTAGTGGGCCTAATAACGTAAAAAGAAAGGTATTAAATAGAATGGCGAAAATTGTTGCAATAACATAAGGTATGGCGAACTTTTCTATTGGTTTGGCAAAGGATAATAAACGAAAATAGGTCTTCATTTTATGGAAAATGGTATATATGTAATGGTGGTAATGTGAATTACGCCTCCTTAAAAAATATAAAGCTTAGCAAATGTACGCTTTTCAAACAAACCTATTTATTCATATATATTGTTGAAAATTTAAAATTACAATACAGTTGAAATATATGTGTTGCCAGTAAATTTATATCTCGTAGCCAAACTGCTTAAATATCGGTTTCCAGTAATCGGCATATCTATCCCAATCATGGCAACCAAAAGGTAAGTCCTCATCTTTTAAATAATTGATTTTTATTGCGGGCACCTCCATCGCAAATTTTAAAGCCGTTTTGCAGTCTGGTATGTTTAATATTCTTCTTTCTCGGTTGACCTCAATACTCCAAAAAACATCTTCATTATGTAAATTGTCTTTTGCAGATAAGTAATGTTTAATAACAGGTTGCATCAGCAAACAAAGATCGTATAATTTTTGAACTCGCCTTAAGGAGAAACCACCATTCCCAACCTGATTATTCAACTGGTGCTGATTTGGCTCCATATTGTCTGATCGATTAAATTTTGTGTTTAGGTAATCCTTAATTAAAGTAAACTGCAACTGGATTGGGTTTTTATGATAAGTTTTTCTTATCCAGGGTGCACCAATATAATCCCAGTTTTGATTACACCAGTAGAACAACTCATCCTTAAAAACAAAACAATCCATTTGATAGATCAGGATGTATTCATAATCAAGAAATGACTCGTAAAATTCTGCAGAGAGCATTAATTCATTGTATCCAGCTATACTTTTAAAAAAGCCAGGATCAAAGCTTACCGCTTTAGAGAAATTAATGAATTTGGTGAAAACAGGCAGCTCAAAATTAGCTGGTTTTACAGCAATAATATCATGGTTGAATAATACTTTCTGGCACTGTTGCAGTGAAATGTTCTCGTATTCAGATATTTCATTTTTATAAAATGGAATGATAACTGCAACTTTTTTCAACTTGATTAATTTTAGGTTTCACTTATGGCTTCAGGCAAGTCTCATACAAACTAAGGTATTGATTTGCTGCGATACTCCAAGTAAATTTTTCAGCTTGCTTTACCATTTCTTCCGCTCTGTTTCGTTCGTTGAAATCTTTCATTCCATTTCTAAAAACATTCTGCATATGTTCAGGTTCGAAGTTATCGAAATAGTAAGCGGCCTCGCCACCAACTTCGGGCAAAGAAGTGTATTTTGATAAAAATACAGGTTTACCAAAATACATCGCCTCGATAATGGGTAAACCAAAACCTTCGGCTACAGAAGGAAATAAAAAAGCGCTACAGTTTTTATAATACCAGGCTTTATCTTCATCGCTAATTTGACCAGTTATGTGTACCCGATTTAAACAATTATACTTATCAGCCTCTTCTAAAATACGTTGTTTATGAGGTGTTTCCCTGCCCGATATTACCAATTCGAAATCGTTATCTTTTAATAATGCAGGCAGCAAGTGAAAGCCTTTTTGCACCGAAAGTAACCCGATGGTGAATAGGAATTTTTTTTTAGGTTTAAAAGCTGGCGTGTGGTTTTCTGCTGATACTAATTTATCTGCCCCATTGTAAATTACACTAATTTTATTGGTTGCCTCAGGGAAATAGTGCATTACATCGTTAGCTACAAATTGTGAAATGCATACAATCTTATCGCATTGCCCAATTAGTTTACCTAGTTTTTTTAAATAAACCTTAATTCGATGCGGCTTGCTAAACTTTAAATGAACCTTATTCATATCGTGAATAGTCATTATTTTTTTAGCATTAACCCGGTTAGGTCTTAATCGGCAAGTTTGATCAGAAAGATGTACAACATCAAAATCATTCTTTTCCTTAAAAAACAATCGGTCTAGCCTCGAAAGATAAAGTATATCTACAAGGCCTTTAAATAGGTATTTGGTTTTCTTAAATAAATAAAATTTGAACTTAAATTTTCCATTATTTTGGTCGATTAATGCATCTCCTAGTCCCTTTCCAAAAGAAAAGTAGCCACAATTGGCATCTTTCATTGAGTCAAAAGTAATTAGAACGGAAGGTTGTTTCATTAAAATGTTATTATCTGGTAACAAAATTAGACAAATATAAAATGTTTTACCTCGTTGACGATTTTACAATTTTGTAATTACGATATTCGAAAAGACGTAAGCCTGTTAAATCTTCAATTTTTTGTAGTAACGTTCTACGGAAATTCATTTTAGGGGTTTGTTTTGTTAAATCCTCTTCAAATTTCCAGTTTGCCGACTCAATTCTCGGTTTTAAAACCTTCGGATGAGTGCCTTTAAAATGAACTAACCGATCTGCATTATGCATATCAAACGTATTTTGCACTGGATAATTTTGCTCGATCCATTCTTCCGTTTGATAATATTGATTAAAGTTTCGCACTTTGCCTTGTAAACCTTTTGGTGGTTTTACCCAGCCGTAATGGTAAATGTACGCATCGATCAGTTTAACTTTAAGCTTTCGTTCGTTAATTCTGAAACCCTGCGCATCCTTATAAGAGTGTACGCCAGGTAAGTTTTTTAAAATTCTAACCTCTCTTCTATACCAGCGTCTTGATTCGGCAAGGTAATCGTAAGAAGCATAAAAGTGCTTGTATTTTAACAGCAACGCTTCAATATTATTGTCATCAAGCGCAGCTTCCATTTCTTTTTTGATCAAGGGCAGATAATCTTCGTGAATTGCTTCATCACCCTGAATGTACACCATCCAGTCGGTATCTTTTGGAATTGCAGCTAAGGCCTTATTGGTTTCGTCTGCGAAAACATGACCGCCTTCTTTTAAATCTTCATTCCAAATCGTATCAATTACTTTTATTTTATTAGGATCGATGCTTTTTATAAGCTGGGTGGTTTCATCCGTCGAATTTCCTAAAGCAACAACAAAATCATCGCAAAGCGGCAAAACAGAAAGAATGGCTTCGCGTACCGGGTAATCGTTTGCAATTGCATTTCTGATAAAGGTAAAGCCAGTAACTTTCATTTAAATTTTGTTGTTGATTTAGACCGATATCCGGGTTATAATTTTGTTAATTTGTACAAATATAGTTTTATTGATGAATACCCATCTATCTCTTTTAGGCGAAATTAAACAAGGTAATTATAAGGTTTTAGCCCGGGTTTTAACTTTGGTTGAGAACGATATAAAACCTGCTGAATTGATTTTGAGAGATTTAGATAGCAAAGCAGAAGTTCCTGTTGTAGGCATAACTGGCCCGCCGGGTGCAGGGAAAAGCACATTGGTAAATGCAATAACGAATTATTTTACTGATAAAGATAAGCGGGTTGCTATTTTGGCCATTGATCCAACTTCGCCATTTAACTACGGTTCTTTATTGGGCGATCGGATTAGAATGGCTGCTCAATTTAATAAGCCAAATGTATTTATCCGTTCGCTTGCTACTCGTGGTGCATTAGGTGGAATTTCAGCCAAAACAATTGAAATGGTTGATGTTTTGAAAGCCTCGAATTTTGATTTAATACTCGTAGAAACAGTTGGTGTTGGGCAATCGGAAGTAGAGATTGCTGGCTTGGCTGACAGGACGGTAGTTGTTTTAGTTCCTGAGTCGGGCGATGAAATTCAAAATATTAAATCGGGATTAATGGAGATAGCAGATTGTTTTGTTATTAACAAAGCAGATCGGGATGGAGCAGCAACATTTGCCAATAATCTGAAAAAAATTGTTAATCAAGGCTCAAAGACAATTCCAATACTGAAAACTATCGCCGATAAAAATGAGGGTATAGAAGAATTATGTAAATGGATGATTAAGCCTTTAGATAAAGGATTACATCAAACAAAAGAATTTTTATATGCAGAAAAGGCCTGGAAAATTATTCAGCATTATAAAATGAAAGATATAGATAGAAAAAAGCTTCGCGAAGATATTCGCGAAGCTTTAAAAGGAAGTGATTTTAATATTTATCGCTTTGCAGAACAGTTTATACAATCAGTATAATCATTACCCTATTTGTATACTTGGTTAACCCTTGATACACTATTTGTTAACCCTTTGTTAACCCTTTCCCTACCCTCTGTTAACCCATCCTTTACCCTTTGTTAACCCATTAGGTAAAGAAATAGTAAAGAAAGGGTTAACAAAAGGCAAATGGCATAGCCTGAAGGTGTAATCGAAGTGCAACTATCAAATGCTAATGGAGTGCATCAGTTATACTATCCATTCATAATATCTTCAATTTCTGCAGCTTCCACTGGGATATCGGCCATTAAATCAATATTTCCAGTCGCTGTAATCAGGATGTTGTTCTCTAAACGAATACCTAAACCTTCTTCTGGAATATAAATGCCTGGTTCTACCGTTAATATGTTTCCTGCGGCGAATGAAGTATATCGCCCTGCAAAATCATGAACATCAATTCCTAAATGGTGAGAAGTACCGTGCATGAAATATTTTTTATAAGCAGGCCACGCTGGGTTTTGATTTTTAACATCAGCAGTAGACAATAAACCAAGATTAACCAGTTGTTCCGTCATAATTTCGCCAACCTGCTCGTGGTATGTATTCCATACCGTTCCTGTTACAAGTAGCTTTGTAGCCTCTTTCATTACATGCAAAACAGCATTGTAAACATCTTTTTGTCTTTGGGTAAATTTTCCGTTAACAGGCACCGAACGACTCATATCTGCGTTATAGTTGGCATATTCTGCACCAAAATCAAACAGAATTACATCGCCAGCTTTACATTCCTGGTTATTATCGATGTAGTGCAAAATGTTTGCATTATGACCCGATGCAATAATAGGCGTATAGGCGTGTCCAGTTCCACCCTGACGAATAAATTCATGAATAATTTCTGCTTCAATTTCGTATTCCTTAACACCAGGCTTAATAAATTTTAAAACCCTTTCAAAAGCATCACGCGTAATGCCACAAGCCTTTTTTGTTAGTTCGACTTCAACATCTGATTTAACAGCTCTTAAGCCTCTCATGATCGGTGCAGAACGTTCGTAATGATGTAAAGGGTATTTCGAGCGCATTTGCTCGATAAAGCGAATATCACGATAAGGTACGGTATGCGCATACCTATCATTCTCATTTGTATTTAGGTAAATGTTATCGGCATAATTCACAATGCTATGCAGGATATTATCAAAATCTTCCAGCCAAAAAATGCTTTCAATACCAGAGGTAGCCTTTGCTTGTTCTTTAGTGTACTTATATCCTTCCCAAACTTTAATATAATCATTTGTCTGTCTTAAAAACAGGACTTGTCTGTACAAAGGGTTAGGACAATCGGGATAAAGCAGCAATATTGTCTGCTCCTGATCGATTCCTGTTAAATAAAATAAATCTGGATTTTGCTTGAAAACGAAATTCTGATCGCCACTTCTAGGGAATTCATCTTGCGATTGAAATATAGCTAAAGAGTTGTCTCTTAGTTCTTTAATGAAGTTTTTTCTATTTAAAATAAATAGATCCTGATTGATTTGTGGGTATTTCATAACTATTATAAGGTAAAATAGGTGATGGCCAAATGTAAGAAAATGATTAATTATAGTGAAGTTTGGAACGGAGTTTGTATAAAAGTTTGAAAATTTAATATTTTGTTTAATTTTGCAGTTACTAAAAAATTAATCAATTAAATTGTTTAACCCTTAAAAAAGAAAAAAGATTATGAATTATTCTACTTTAAAGAAAAGTGTTGCACTTTCTTTAGTGGCATTAACAGGAGTAGCTACTCTTGCTGTCGCTCAAGATGCTCCTGCAACAACTTCTTCTACCAAAGTATTTGGTGGAAGAGGACAGTACAGAACTTGGTCAATCGGTGTGAACGGTGGTGTTTTAGCTCCAGTTGTTGCTATTGGCGGTTCTAACGATTTTAACCAATGGGATGTTAACTTAGGTTACGGTTTAAATATCCGTAAACAATTAGGTCATTCTTTTGCATTAGAATTGAATGGTGTTCGTGGTAAAGTTTCAGGTTCAAATGTTTCTACAAATGGTCCTATTGCTCCAGGTAGTGCAACTGCTAAAGAATACGAAACTCAATTACAATATGCTGTAGATTTACGCGGTGTTGTTAACGTTGGTTCTATCGATTTCTTACGTCGTGAGAATTCAGTAGGTTTCTTCGTTACTGCTGGTGCTGGTTATATGGCTTATGCTCCAAAAGTAACTTATACTAATGGTAGCGTTCGTGATTGGAAAGGTCAAGCTACAGGTCCTGTAGGCGATCCACATGAAGCTAAAGATTACGTAAAAGGCATGTACATTCCAGTAGGTGTTGGTGTTAAATTTAAAGTTTCTGAGCGTGTTAACTTCAACTTAGGTTACACAATGAACTTTATTGATGCTGATAACTTTGATGGAGTTTATGCTCAAGGTACTACTAAAGATAAATTCTCTTACGGTTATGCTGGTTTAGAATTCTCTTTAGGTTCTTCTGCTAAACCTAGCTTAGAGTGGACTAACCCATTAGCTACTATGTACGATGAGTTAAAAGATCCAACTTTACGTCAAGAAGTTGAAGCTTTGAAAAACCGTGTATCTGCTGTTGAAAAATCTGTTGAAGATTTGAAAAAAGATACTGATGGTGATGGTGTTGCTGATCAATTCGACAAATGCCCAGGAACTCCTGCAGGTACTGCTGTTGATGGTTCAGGATGTCCACTTCCTAAATTCGAAGCTGCTAAAGATTCTTCAACTGTAACAGGTTTTGAGAAAATTGGTTTCGATTTCAACTCTTCAGTATTAAAAACTGAGTCTTACCCTACTTTAGATAAATTATCTTCAGTGTTACGTGAAAACGGTGGTAAAGTAACTGTAAACGGTTACGCTTCAAGCGAAGGTACTGCTGCATATAACTTGAAATTATCTAAAGACAGAGCTAACTCTGTTAAAACTTACTTGGTAAACTCTGGCGTTAACGCTAGTCAAGTTGCTACTAAAGGTAATGGCGAAGCTAATCCCATTGCTTCTAACGATACTGAAGAAGGTCGTATCCAAAACCGTCGTGTTGAAACTGCTAGAAACTAGTATTTCAATATAAAATTTTAAAAAAGGGTCGCGACTTTATGTCGCGACCCTTTTTTTATTTCATACATTTGCTTTATGTACTTCTTTAGAAAAAAAGATCCGAATAGACCTAATAACATTAATATAAAGATTATGCATTTTATTAATGCATTGGCTATTTTAGTTTTTCTTGCGGGCATCATTTATAAGCTTATTCAATGGCTTACTAAATCTTAAAAATCACTACAATATTCGAAATGAAAAAAATTATTAAAACCACCAATGCACCAGCGCCAATTGGGCCATACAATCAGGCTGTATTAGCAGGAAACTTTCTTTTTGTATCTGGTCAGGTTGCTATTAATCCCGAAAATGGTGAATTAAACATCAGCAATATAGAAGAGGAAACTCATCAAGTTATGCGTAATTTAAAAGCGGTTTTGTTAGAGGCTGGCCTTGATTTCGAAAACGTTGTAAAAACCACTATCTTTTTAACTGATATGGGAACCTTTACTCAGGTAAATGAGATTTATGGAAAATACTTCACTTCAGATTTTCCTGCACGAGAAACGGTACAAGTATCGGTACTGCCTAAAAATGTTAATGTAGAAATTTCGGTAATTGCCATTGTATCATAACTTTGATATCGAGTAAAAGCAAATACTTTTTAGCAGGCATTATTCCCTACATTATCTGGGGAACAATGTCTGTTCCGCTTAGAAATATAAAACATTTCCCACCCCAGGAAATTTTATATTATCGAATATTTATTTCCATCATTATGGTTTGGGGAACCATTCTTTTATTCAGAAGAGCAGCACTCAAAAAAGATATAATCCATGTTCGATCATTAAAAAAAGGTGAGCAAACAAAGCTGGCGTTACTCACTATTTTATCTGCTGTTCTAATTACGGGCAATTGGTTTACGTATATTTTTGCGGTAAATAGCGTTAGTTTAAAGGCGGCTGCTTTTGCGTACATGGTTTGCCCGCTTATAACAGCGTTATGTGGATTTATTATTCTTAAAGAAAGGCTTACCAGAACTAAGATTATTGCAATTGCTGTAGCGTTTATAAGTATAATTTTACTCGCAACGGGTTCTTTGTATGAGGTAGCTTGGGCGGTAATTATAGCTTCATTTTATGCGCTTTATGTAATTGTTTTAAAAGTTATTAAGCAAGTAGATAAGTTTAATTTCCTAGGTGTACAGCTAATTCTTTCAGGATTAATCATGTTGCCGATGTACTTTGTAAATTCAAATACTTTTCCTACTGATACTTATTTTTGGACACACATTTTCTTAATTGCAATTGTTTTTACTATAATTCCGCTTTTTCTAAATTCGTATGCGCTATTGGGGATGCCATCTTCAGCCTTAGGAATTTTGATATATTTAAACCCGATAGTTGCTTTTGCAGTTGCATTTTTCTATTTTAAAGAGAAAATAGATATACATCAGTTATTTGCTTACTTGCTTTTACTGCTGTCGATAATTATTTTTAATGCACAATTGCTAAAAAGTGTTGCTTACAAGAAAGACTAATTATTTTGTTCAATTCGGTTTTAGATACTCCTGTAGAATTTATTAAAGGTGTTGGCCCAAGCAGGGCCGATGTTTTAAAAAAAGATCTTGGTCTTTTTACCTTTCAGGATATGCTTGCACATTATCCATTCCGATATATTGATAGAACAAAGTATTTCAAAATCAATCAGATTAATCTCGATTCTCAATACATCCAAATTATTGGGCGGGTAATTAGCAAAAAAGTTATTGGGGAGAAAAGAGCCAAACGAATTATTGCCGTTTTTAAAGACGAAACTGGAATAATGGAACTGGTTTGGTTTCAGAGTTTAAAGTGGGTAGAAGATAATATTGTGGTTGGTACAGCTTATGTAGCCTTTGGAAAACCAACGTTGTTTAACGGTACTTTTAGTATTTCTCATCCAGAGATGGAGCTTTATCAAAATAAACCCGCTGGACGAGGTAATTTAACTTTACAGCCTGTTTATAATTCAACTGAAAAGCTTAAAAAATTTAATCTCGATTCGAAAGGATTACAGCGCTTAATAGCAGGTTTATTAGATCAGGTTATTCCGCAGGTTCCAGAGAATTTGCCATCTTATATTTTAAATAAATATCAGCTTCCAGATAAAAGAATGGCTTTGCTGAATATCCATTTTCCTAAGAACCAGAAAGATTTAAATGCTGCCGAACGAAGGCTGAAATTTGAGGAACTATTCTTTATTCAATTGCAGCTCTTGCATAATAAGCAACTGCGCCAGTTAAAATTTAAGGGTGTAACTTTTGAGAAAGTTGGCGAAAAGGTTAACCGTTTTTATAAAGAGTTTTTACCTTTCGAATTAACAAATGCCCAAAAACGAGTTGTTAAGGAAATACGGATTGATACCCAACGCGGTGTTCAGATGAATAGGCTTGTGCAGGGCGATGTAGGAAGCGGGAAAACAGCTGTTGCTTTAATGAGTATGCTTTTGGCAAACGATAATGGCTATCAGGCTTGTATGATGGCGCCAACTGAAATTTTGGCTCGACAACATTACGCCTCCATAACTGAACTGGTAACCGATGATTTGGTTAGAGTTGCCATTTTAACTGGAAATACGAAGAAAAAGGACAGAATCATTTTACACGAACAGTTGGAAAATGGGGAAATTGATATTCTGATTGGCACACATGCTTTAATTGAAGATAAAGTTCAGTTTAAAAATTTAGGATTGGTGGTTATCGATGAGCAGCATCGTTTTGGTGTGGAACAGCGGGCGAAACTTTGGCGTAAAAATGTTATTCCTCCACATATCCTGGTAATGACTGCAACGCCAATTCCACGAACTTTGGCCATGACTTTATACGGCGACCTGGATGTTTCGGTAATTGATGAGTTACCCGCAGGAAGAAAACCAATTGAAACCAAGCATCTTTTTGAAGGTCAAAGATTGCGGATGTTTGGTTTTATGAAGCAGGAAATTGCTAAAGGCAGGCAGGTTTACATTGTTTATCCTTTAATAAAAGAAAGCGAAAAATTAGATTTGTTGCATCTGGAGGCAGGAGTAGAGCAGCTGAGTTATCAATTTCCCCGTCCAGATTATCAGATCAGCATTGTGCATGGCCAAATGCCAAACGCAGATAAACAGTTTGAAATGCAACAGTTTATTGAAGGTAAAAGCCAGATTATGGTTGCAACTACGGTAATTGAGGTTGGTGTAAATGTTCCAAATGCATCGGTAATGGTTATCGAAAATGCCGAACGTTTTGGTCTTTCGCAACTGCATCAATTAAGAGGAAGGGTTGGGCGTGGTTCAGACCATTCTTTTTGTATTCTCATGAGTGGAAACAAACTCAGCAAAGAAGGTAAAGTTCGGTTAGATACTATGGTTAGAACGAATAATGGGTTCGAAATTTCGGAAATAGATTTACAACTTCGAGGGCCTGGAGATATTACCGGAACACAACAAAGTGGCGTACTTGATCTAAAACTTGCTGATTTAGCTAAAGATCAGATTATCTTATCGGAAGCTAGAAATACCGTAATCGAACTTTTTGAAACAGACCCACAGTTAGAAAAGCCTGAAAATGCTTTGCTTAAAGCACATCTCACAAAACTTGAAAGAGGAATATCATTCGATAAAATCTCTTAATATCATATCTTGGTAAGGTTTCTAATGTAGTTTTAATTCTGTTGCGATTTTAATTTTTCAACACTTAGTTTTGCAAATAAAAATATTCAGTGGCAGATTCAGACCCCAACTCCGTTTTAACCAAGCCAGACCCATTTGCGGCTTTACGTTATAAAGAATTTCGCTCTTTTTTAGGTATGCGCTTTTTCTTTACACTTGCTTATCAAATGCAGGCTGTTGTAATAGGTTACCATATCTACGATTTAACACACGACCCATTAAAACTTGGTTTAGTTGGCTTATGTGAGGCCATTCCAGCTATAGGAATTGCTTTGTATGGTGGATACATTGCTGATAAGAGTGAAAAATGTGGTTTGCTAATCAAAATATTCTCGGGCGTATGGTTCGCATCCGTTTTAATGTTGATCATAACGAGTAAATATCTTCATCTTAAAGAAGATTTAATTGTATTGATTATGTACGGTTTGGTCTTCTGCATAGGATTAGCCCGTGGTTTCTTTGGTCCCGCCACATTCTCTCTGATGGCTAAAATTGTTCCGAAAGAATTATATCCTAATTCGAGCACATGGAATAGTAGCAGCTGGCAAATGGCAACGATTATTGGTCCGTTGGTTGGTGGCTTGGTAAATTGGCTTTGGGGCATAACGGCCGCGTATAGCGTAATTGTTGTATTGGTTTCTATATCATTGATCTGTATTTTCACTTTCAAAAAGCATCCATCCACTTACGTTCCGAAAGAAAGCATATTTCACAGCTTAAAAGAAGGGATTAACTTCGTTTTTAAAACCAAAATGATGGTTTGGGCCATGAGTTTAGATTTGTTTTCTGTATTTTTTGGCGGAGCTGTTGCCTTGTTGCCCATGTTTGCTAAAGATGTTTTTCATCTGGGTTCGTTCGGTTTGGGTATGATGCGTGGTGCTGCATCTTCTGGAGCGGTAATTACGATGTTAGCTATGACCCGTTTTTCTCCAATGGGCAAACCGTGGCGTAATTTACTTATCGCGGTAACGGGTTTTGGCCTAAGTATCATCTGTTATGGGTTGTCGAAAAACTTTTATTTAACGCTATTCTTCCTGTTTCTGGAAGGCTCGTTCGATAGTGTAAGTGTAATTATCCGTCAAACCATTATGCAGTTGCTTACGCCCGATGATATGCGAGGAAGAGTATCTGCCGTAAATAGCATGTTTATTGGTTCATCAAACGAAATAGGAGAGTTTGAATCTGGTTTATCGGCTAAATTGCTAACGTTGGTTCCAGCAGTTGTATTTGGTGGAAGCATGACAATTGGCATTGCATTTTTAACCTGGTTGAAAACAAGATCACTTACGAAGTTAAGCCTTCAAGATATAAATGAGCAAACTTCTAAAGCCGCTTAATTCTTAACCTCATCTCAACAGAAAGACAAATTAACTCAAATTGTATTTCCTATCTTCGTTGTATGCAAATTCAGGTAATAAATAGCCAAATTTCTGATATCGAAACTATTTTTCAGTTTTACGATATGGCAATTGCTCATCAAAAAAAAGTATTTAATAAACACTGGCAGGGTTTCAGCAGAAGCCTTGTAGAAACAGAAATTGCAGAAAACAGGCAATATAAAATCTTGGTTAATGGCGAGGTCGCCTGCATTTTCGCGGTAACTTTTGAAGATAAATTAATTTGGGGCGATCAGGATGTCGATTCTATTTACATTCATCGTATTGTTACGCATCCAGGGTTTAGAGGCTATTCTTTTGTTAAAGAAATTATTAAATGGGCTAAAGCATTCGCTCCGTTAAATGGCATAAAATATATCAGAATGGATACTTGGGCCGATAACGAAAAACTTTTAGCCTATTACACTGGTTGCGGTTTTGATTATGTGGGCGTAGTAACGATGCAGGAAACTGAAGGATTACCTAAACACTATGAAGGGATAAGCTTAAGCTTATTTGAGATTAAAGTATAGATTGACTGAAATCTAATTTCCAGGCATACATCCCTTCGCCTTCTGCAATTTTAATAAAGTTATTTTTCTTTAATATAGAGTAGGAAGCAACATTTTCGATCTCGGTCGATGCTGAAATACTTTTTACATTTTGCTGTTCCTTTGCCCATTCTATAATCCTGGCAATAGCCTCCGTCATAAAACCACGGTTCCTAAATTCCTCATAAGTACCATAACCAATTTCGATTTCGCCATTGGCATCTGGTTCGCCAACAAAGCAAATATCACCTACCATCCTGTGGTCGGGTTTAGAAATAATAGTCCACAAAGTGTGATAGAGGTAGTTTTTATCTTTATCGAATACATTAGGCAATATGGTTTGCCACAACGCTTCCTGTAATTCGGCTGATATGTTTTTTTTTGTTGGAAAGAGATCAAACTCTTTTTCAAGGGAATGATCATCTTTAATGTATTTTAATAACTGATCGTGGTTAAGCGGTATTAAAATGAGGCGTTCCGTTTCTATCATTTCTGGTAATTTAAACGGTTGAATATAATAAGAAAAGTAGTTTAACTCCTTGAAAATTAAATCAAATTTTTGTTATTAAATTTTAATATACCTTAATTATTTGTCCGGTTATAATACCCAAAACACTTTTCTCGAATGCTTTAACAACCTTATCCATACTTACAGGAATTTCGCCAGGAAAAGCATCGAAGTAAGAAGGAGAATCTTCTACAACATTTGGGCTTACGGCATTTATACGAACGCCATTTTTAAGTTCTGCTGATGCAGCATAAACAAAAGAATTTAAGCCGCCGTTTGCAGTGCTTAATGCCGCACCTGATAGAACAGGGTGCTCAGCAAGTATTCCAGAGGTTAGTGTAAAAGAACCATTGTTGTTAATGTAGTTTTGCCCGATCAGAACAAGGTTAATTTGTCCTAAAAGTTTATCCAATAAGGCCTCTTTAAAATTAGTACCCGTCATTTGGCGTAATGGTGCGAAAGGGCCTTTGCCACTTGTACAAATCAATGCATCAAAGTTTCCGATCTTATCAAACATTGCCTTAATGGATTTTTCATCTGTAATATCTGCCTGAATATCTCCATTCGTTTTACCTACACGAATAATTTCGTGATTTTGTGAAAATGCAAACGAAACTTTTTTGCCAAGTGTTCCTGTAGCTCCAACTATAATTATTTTCATAATATTGAGTTTTTATTGAAGACTATTTAACGCCTGCTTAACTGCATTGTCGTTTTGGTTTGCCGCTCTATAGTAGCCGACATCACCTAAGTAATAACGGCAAAGCAAAGCCTTCAAATCGTTTAGAATAACGGTTTTAGAATTGTATAATTGAAAACGATCGATGGTTACATTTTTGCGCTGTAAATAACCGATGAAATCCTTAAAATCAAGGTCGTTTAAGGTAAAAACATTTACATTTTGTTCAATATACGCCTGACTATATTTATTGGTGAGGGTGTTAAAAACGTAATCAGACAGTACCTTTTTGCTAACCAGGTTGCTATAAAATTTATTATAACCAATGGTATCGAGTTTTACAAAAATATCAGGCTGAATTCCACCTGTAGTTTTCGGCTTTCTCGGCTGCGATAAATTTATGCCACCATTTTTTTCGAGGGAATCTTTAAACGAGGTTAAATCGCCTGTTAATTCGCCATCATTCATGCGTTCATCTAATTCATGCTTGTAAGCATCGTAACCTTTTTTATAAGATTTTTGAATGCTTCGCCCCGATGGTGTATAATATCTTGCAATAGTTAAATTCAATGCCGAACCATCATCAAAAGCAAATTGTTCCTGTACCAATCCTTTACCAAAAGAACGGCGACCAACAATAATTCCACGACCTAAATCCTGGATGGCTCCTGCCACAATTTCACTTGCCGACGCTGTGTTTTCGTTAATCAGAATGGCTAATTTTCCTTGTTGAAATGCCCCATTGCCCGTCGAAAAGTAATCCGTACGTGGCTCGTGTTTGCCTTGCGTATAAACAATTAACTTATTTTCGGGTAAAAACTGGTCAGCTAGGCCAGTTGCAGCACTAAAGTATCCTCCTCCGTTATCACGCAAATCGAGAATCAGCTTTTTCATTCCTTTTGCTTTGAGGCTTGCTGCTGCTGCACTAAAATCACTATCTGTATTTGCACCAAATTTGCTAATGCGTACGTAACCAGTTTCTGGATTTAACATATAAGCTGCATCAATGCTACTGATACTTACCTTACCTCTTGTAACCATTACACGATTTGGTAGCTGGTTTCCGCTGTGCATTAAAAGTACGTTTACACCGCTTCCAGCTTTGCCTCTAAAACGGCCTGATAGCTGATCCTTGCCTAAATTTCTTCCGCTTACAGTCGCGGTATCTATACTTAAAATTTTATCACCAAGTTTTATGCCTGCCTGGTATGCAGGGCCATCTTTAATTACGCCAGTAACCATCATGGTATCGTTAAGCATATAATATTCTATGCCGACCCCTTCAAAATTTCCCTCTAAATTATCCTGCATATCCTGTGCATTTGCAGGAGGCAGGTAAACACTATGAGGATCAAGTTGATGTAAGACGCTATCGATAGGTAAATTTTGCAAAGAATCCGTGTTAATGTCATCTACATAATTTCCATTAATGATATGTAGGATTTCATCTAGTTTTGCAGAATTATTTGCAGTTAACGAAGGGCTTTTTTTAACGCCAAAACCCTGGTCTTTGATGAATTTTATGCCCAAAAACATCCCAACTATTAAAATTACAGAATAGCTTGTCGCGATTAGGATATTATTACGGGTATTCTTTTTCATTGGCGTTATGCAAATTTATGAAAATTAGCGGGTTGATTATTTTTTTAACCACATTTTATCGTCTTTTGTTTCTAATTTTTAACATAAATTAACGCCAAAAAACCGTTCAGCTAATTTTATAACATATATTTTTCGTTTTTTAGGGTAGTTTTTAGAAAGAATTTACCGAATTTTATCAAAATTAAATTTATGAACAGAGTTACCGAGCAAGAATCAAACTACAACGACATCGATAAAATGTCGGTAATGGAAGTTTTGCAGGGCATCAACAACGAAGATAAAACTGTAGCCTTTGCAGTAGAAAAATCTTTGCCTCAAATCGAAAAACTAACTTCGGCAGTTGCCGAAAGAATGAAAAAAGGCGGTCGTCTTTTTTATATCGGAGCGGGTACGAGTGGCCGTTTAGGCGTAGTCGATGCTTCAGAATGTCCGCCTACTTATGGTGTGCCGTTTGATTGGGTTGTTGGTATTATTGCAGGTGGCGATACGGCAATTAGAAGAGCTGTTGAGTTTGCCGAAGATGACGCAGAGCAGGCCTGGAAGGATTTACAAGAATTCGATATTAATGAAAATGATTGTTTAGTAGGCTTGGCGGCGTCGGGCACTACGCCTTATGTGGTTGGCGGCTTAAATACTGCCCGAAAACTTGGCGTTTTAACAGGATGCATTGTTTGTAATACAGGAGGCCCAATTGCGGCGGAATCTGATTTTCCAGTAGAAGTAGTGGTCGGACCTGAATATATTACAGGTTCTACTCGTATGAAATCTGGAACGGCGCAAAAACTGGTTTTAAACATGCTGAGTACCACAGTTATGGTTCAGTTAGGGCGTGTTGTTGGAAACAAAATGGTTGATATGCAGTTAACTAATAATAAATTGGTTGATAGAGGCATACAAATGGTTGCCGACGAATTAAATATTGGTTATGATGAAGCTGCCGATCTTTTATCGGTTCATGGAAGCGTACGTAAAGCCGTGGAGGCGGGACAGCAAGGAGTTAAAAGTTAAAAGTTATACGTTTTAAGTCTAGGTGTTCATAAAACCTTCGCAATACTAAAGTCTGGATAAATACACGTTTAACTTATAACCTTCAACTTAAAATGCACGAAATCGAACCTTATTACCAGTGGAGAGATGAATACATTTCGGCAGAAGATGAGCGTTCGCCATTTTACAATACCGAATATTCGGAACTTTACTTCGATAAACAGATTTACAATTTTTTACTCCATCCGCAGTGGGATGAATTTGGATCGAACACGCTTTACATGAAAGTGCTCTATGCAGATTACGATCGGAGTTACGCTATAATTGAATTAATCGGTGAATGGAATGATGCGATAAATAACGACATCATGCTGCTCAAACGGGATATTTTAGAGTTGATGATGGATGAAAGCATTAACAAATTCATCCTTATTGGTGAGAATGTTTTAAACTTCCATGCTTCTGATGATAGTTATTATGAAGAATGGTTTCAGGAAGTAGAAGATGGCTGGATTGTGGGGGTAAATTTCCAGGAGCACGTTATTCAGGAGTTTAAAGATAATAGCATCGATTATTATATTAATTTTGGTGGTGCTTTTGATAATCTTCCCTGGCGTACACTAAAACCGTTACAGTTCTTTAAGAAAGTTGAAGAATTACTGACAAAAAGATTGAACTAAATTGTTATTTTTAAAATCATTAAATACACAAAATAAAAATGGAACAACAAAATTATCAATATCAGGAAAACAGCGTTTTTGTACAAGAAGGTTCTGTTTCTAAGAAATTCTTCGCAAATGTTTTCTTATGGATGTTTGTGGCATTAAGCTTATCAACAGTTGCTGCATATCTTTTCGGTACAAACGAACAATTTATGCAATACTTAATTAATATCAATCCAGAAACAGGAAAAGCTGGTATGTCAATTTTTGGCTATATTGCTATGTTTGCACCACTTGGTTTGGTTCTGCTAATGGGTTTTGGTTTAAGTAAACTTTCATACCCAGCATTAGTTGGGGTTTTTGTTTTGTATTCGGTACTAACAGGTATCAGTTTAAGCTTTATCCTTCTTGCATACACTTCAGGTTCGGTAGTAAGCTGTTTTGCAGGTGCTGCTGGTATATTTGGTATTATGGCTGTAATGGGTTACACCACAAACATCGATTTAAGTAAATTCGGACCAATTTTAATGGTTGGCGTGATCGGTTTAGTTATTGCGAGTGTTGTTAATATGTTTATTCAAAGTGAGCAATTCAGTTTATTTATGGCTTTCATCGGTATCGCTATTTTTACAGCTTTAACCGCTTACGACGTTCAAAAAATTAAACGTATTGGCGAAGGAATAGAAGCAAGTGGCGAGCAGGTTTTACAAGTAGAATCTAAGAAAATGGCCATTGTTGCAGCATTATCTTTATACTTGGATTTCTTAAACATCTTCCTTTTCTTACTTCGTATTTTCGGAAGCAGAAAGTAATCTGTAAACAGAACAATATTCTTAAGGCCATGCAGTTTTGCGTGGCCTTTGTAATTTTATTTGGTAGCAAAGCGATAATTTTTGGAATTGATGTTGCTTTGTTGCATTTTTGTATGCTTATTAAGAAAGACGGAGGGATTAGACCCAACGAAGTCTTAGCAACCTGTGCCAACAAGGTGCTACATTCTAATCTCAGCAGTGGCGAGAGCAGATAAGTTTTAGTGGTAGTTTACACGCCAACTTTTAAGATAAGCTTTTTAAGTATCAGGTATAAAGTATTAATTATGAAGGCTTTTTGTCTATTATTTTTTGCTCGTTATCTGCAGTTAGATCGATTTCAAGAAATCTTGCTACTCGACACTAACTACTTGCTACTAGAAACAACAAATGAGCATTAGAGAAGAATTAGAAAAACGTATTTTGGTAATCGATGGTGCGATGGGTACCATGATTCAACGTTATACTTTAACGGAAGAAGATTTTAGAGGGGAGAGATTTAAAAATCATCCTTGTGATGTTAAAGGCAATAACGATTTGCTAAACATTACACGCCCTGATATTATCAAAGCCATACACCTCGAATATCTAACATCGGGCGCTGATATTATCGAAACCAATACATTCAGTACGCAACGTATTTCCATGGCCGATTACCAGATGGAGGATTTGTCTTACGAGATGAGTTTCGAAGGTTCGAGAGTTGCAAAGGAAGCGGTTGATGAGTTTATGTCCAAGAATCCTGATCGGAAATGTTTCGTTGCTGGCGCTATTGGCCCAACTAATCGTACCCTTTCTATGTCGCCAAACGTAAACGACCCTGGTTACAGAGCCGTTTATTTTGATGAATTAGAGGAAGCTTATTACGAGCAGGTACGTGGGTTGGTAGATGGTGGTGCAGATGTACTCTTAATTGAAACCATTTTTGATACTTTAAATGCTAAAGTGGCTATTGTAGCCATCAAAAAATACGAAGAAGTAATTGGGCGGAAACTGGAAATTATGATTTCTGGTACCATTACCGACGCTTCGGGCAGAACTTTATCTGGACAAACTGCAGAAGCTTTCTTAAATTCTGTGATGCATGCAAAACCCTTAAGTATCGGTTTTAACTGTGCTTTAGGGGCAAAAGAAATGCGTCCTCACATTGAAGAATTGGCAAAGAAAGCAGGTTGTTATGTATCAGCTTATCCAAATGCAGGCTTGCCAAATGAGTTTGGTGCTTATGATGAGCAACCGCATGAAACCGCACACTTGGTTGATGATTTTATTGCATCAGGTTTTGTAAATATTGTGGGTGGTTGTTGTGGCACAACGCCAGAACATATTGGTTGTATTGCCAATAATGCAAGAAAAGCAGCTCCACGAAAATTACCAGTAATTGAGCCTTTTATGCGTTTAAGCGGCTTGGAACCAGTAACTATTAAACCAGATAGCATTTTCGTTAACGTTGGGGAGCGAACGAACATCACAGGTTCTCCAAAGTTTTCTAAATTGATTTTAGGCGGAGATTACGAAGCTGCTCTTGCCGTTGCCTTGCAACAGGTAGAAGGTGGCGCACAGGTAATTGATGTGAATATGGATGAAGGTATGCTCGATTCAGAAGCAGCCATGACCAAATTCTTAAACCTCATTGCTTCAGAACCTGATATTGCCAAATTGCCAATCATGGTCGATTCTTCTAAATGGTCGGTTATTGAAAACGGTTTGAAGTGCTTGCAGGGAAAAGGAATTGTAAACTCGATTTCACTTAAAGAAGGCGAAGATAAATTTAGAGAGAGCGCCCGTAAAATTATGCAATACGGCGCTGCGGTAGTGGTAATGGCTTTCGATGAACAAGGACAAGCCGATAATTACGAACGTAGAAAAGAGATTTGTAAAAGAAGTTATGATATTTTGGTGAGTGAAATTGGTTTTCCTCCAGAGGATATCATTTTCGACCCCAATATTTTAACAGTTGCAACGGGATTGGAGGAGCATAATAACTACGCTGTCGATTTTATAAATGCCACAAGGTGGATCAAAGAAAACCTGCCACATGCAAAAGTGAGTGGTGGAGTTTCGAATATTTCATTCTCTTTCAGAGGAAATAATACCGTTCGCGAAGCAATGCATTCTGCCTTTTTGTATCATGCCATTCAGGCGGGTTTAGATATGGGCATTGTAAACGCTGGTATGTTAGAGGTTTATCAGGAAATTCCACCTGAGCTTTTAGAGCGGGTGGAAGACGTTTTGCTTAACCGCAGAGATGATGCTACCGAACGATTGGTTGAATATGCCGATACCATAAAAAGTAAAGGTAAAGAAGTCGTTCGAGATGAAGAATGGAGAAAAGGAACGGTGGAAGAAAGGTTATCGCATTCGCTTGTAAAAGGAATTGTAGAATACCTGGATGATGATGTTGAAGAGGCTCGTCAGAAATATCCCCGTCCGATTCAGGTTATTGAAGGTCCGTTAATGGATGGGATGAATATTGTAGGAGATTTATTTGGCGCAGGCAAAATGTTTCTACCGCAGGTGGTAAAATCGGCAAGGGTAATGAAAAAAGCCGTGGCCTATTTATTACCATTTATTGAGCAGGAAAAGTTAGATAATCCAGACCAAAATCAAAGTTCATCAGCGGGTAGGGTTTTAATGGCTACGGTTAAAGGTGATGTGCATGATATTGGAAAGAATATTGTAGGCGTAGTATTGGCTTGTAATAACTTTGAAATTGTAGATATGGGTGTAATGGTTCCTGCTCAGGAAATCATTAAAAAAGCCAAAGAAATCAATGCCGATATAATTGGCTTAAGTGGTTTAATTACCCCATCTTTAGATGAAATGGTTCACTTCGCCAAAGAAATGGAGCGTGAGAATTTTACCATTCCTTTGATTATTGGTGGTGCAACAACTTCTCGTATTCATGCTGCAGTTAAGGTAGCACCAAATTATTCGGGGCCTGCCATTCACGTTTTAGATGCTTCGAGGAGTGTTACCGTTTGTAGTACCTTAATGAATCCTGAAACAAAAGATGAATATGTTGCAGGCATCAGGGCTGAATATGATAAAGCACGTGAAGCGCATTTAAACAAACGTTCTGATAAACGTTTTAAAACGCTTGAACAGGCTCGAGAAAATAAATTCAAAATCGATTTCGAACAAAACCTTCCAGGTCCTGAATTTACAGGCACCAGGGTTTTCGATAATTATCCTTTGGAAGAACTAGTTCCATATATCGATTGGACGCCATTTTTCCATACCTGGGAACTTAGAGGAAGTTATCCGAAAATATTTGATGATAAAAATGTTGGCGATGAAGCGAAAAAGCTATTTGATGATGCGCAAACTTTGTTAAAACGCATTTTGGATGGTAAGTTGCTAACAGCCAGAGCTGTAATTGGTTTTTGGCCTGCTAATACGGTTGGCGATGACATACAGTTGTCTGTTGACGGTGATGTGTTACCAGCTAACGCTCAACATGCAACAGGTGATAAGCAAATGGTTACCATTCACACGCTTCGTCAACAGGCAGAGAAAGTAGATGGACAACCTTATTATGCCTTATCCGATTTTATCGCACCAAAAGAAAGTGGAATACAAGATTATTTTGGTGGTTTTGCTTTAACTGCGGGTATTGGGATTGATGCTTTGGTTGAGGAATTTGAATCGAATCACGATGATTACAACAGCATTATGGCTAAGGCTTTGGCCGATCGTTTGGCTGAAGCTTTTGCCGAGCGTATGCACGAACGTGTGCGTAAAGAATACTGGGGTTATGCAAAAGAAGAAAACCTGAGCAATTCTGAATTAATTAAGGAAGAGTATGCAGGAATTCGTCCAGCGCCAGGCTATCCTGCCTGTCCTGAACATACCGAGAAGGGAACGCTGTTCGCACTACTTGATGCCGAAAATAAAATCGATTTACATTTAACTGAAAGTTACGCCATGTATCCAACAGCTGCGGTAAGCGGTTTCTACTTTGCTCATCCACAATCCAGGTATTTTGGTTTAGGAAAAATTACAAAAGATCAGATTGATGATTATGCCATTCGTAAAGATATGTCGGTTGAAGAGGTAGAAAGGTGGCTTTCGCCGAATTTAGCCTATTAACTGATGCCAGTTGCGAGTTTTCAGTTACGTGTCTTGGAGATAATACATAAAGAAGATTTCCGTCGAATAAACATGATAGAAAAAGAAAAAAAAGCTTACACCGATTTAGATGTTTGGAAAGAGGCGAGGATTTTGGCGAATGAAATTTATACTGCATCCAAGTTATTTCCTAAAGAGGAATTGTTTGGTTTAACTAGCCAAATGAGAAGATGTGCTGTTTCAATCGCTTCAAATATCGCAGAAGGGTGTGGAAGGAATTATCCAAAAGACAGCATTCAATTTTTCTTCATTGCAAGAGGATCAATATATGAATTGGAAACTCAAACTTATATTGCTTTTGATCAAAGCTATTTAACTGCTGAATTGTTTAAATCTTTATTAAATAGAATTGAGATAACCAGAAAGCTTCTAAGTGGATTTATCAAATATTACCAACAACTTGTGAAATAGGCATCTAACCAGGCAACACGTAACGAATCTTTATTAAATAGGATTGAGATAAACAGAAAGCTTCGAATTGGATTTGTTAAATATTAAGAACAACGTGTGAAATAGGCATCTAAACAGGCAAGACGTAACGAACTTTTATTAAATAGAATTGAGATAACCAGAAAGCTTCTAAGCGGATTTATCAAATATTACCAACAATTTGTGAAATAGGCATCCAAGCAGGCAACACGTAACGAACAACACGCAACAGAATGAAGATTACAGACCATATAAAAAACGCAAAGGGTAAAACCTTATTCTCTTTTGAACTATTACCGCCGATAAAAGGCCAAAGTATTCAGTGGATTTATGATGCCATTGATCCGCTTTTGGAGTTTAACCCGCCTTTTATCGATGTGACTTCACTCCGCGAAGATTATATTTACAAAGAGCAGGAAAATGGCTTGTTGCAGAAGGTTTCTTACCGTAAGCGTCCGGGAACGATTGCCATTTGTGCGGCAATCATTCATAAATATAAAATTGATGCCGTTCCGCATTTAATTTGTGGTGGTTTTACCAAAGAAGAAACAGAGAACGCACTTATCGATTTGCAGTTTTTAGGAATCGATAACGTTTTAGCTTTGCGTGGTGATGCCCGTGCAGCCGATCATTCTTTCGTGCCAACGAAAGGTGGCCATTGTTATGCCACAGATTTGATTGAACACATCAAAAATCACAATGATGGTAAGTTTCTACACGAAGATATTGAAACGTTTAAAAGTGATTTCTGTATAGGCGTTGCAGGTTACCCTGAAAAGCACTTTGAAGCACCAAACTTAAATGCCGACTTTAAATATTTGAAGAAAAAGGTAGATATGGGCGCCGAATTTATCGTAACTCAAATGTTTTTTGACAATCAGAAGTACTTCGATTTTGTTAAAAAATGTAGAGAGAATGATATTAATGTGCCGATTATCCCAGGTTTGAAACCAATCAGTACGCTTACACAGTTAAATGTTTTGCCAAAAATCTTCCACATCGATTTACCTGATGAATTAACGGATGCATTATCTCACGCAAAAAATAATGCTGAAGCGAAAGAAATTGGTACAGAAGCCATGATTAAGCAATGTAAAGAGCTTATAGAATTTGGCGCACCTGTATTGCATTTTTATACTATGGGAAGGCCAGAACAAACTAAGCAAATCGCAAGAGCAATATTTTAATCAAGCAGTCGTAGTGTTTTTGGCGTTTTAACACGCTGTAAGCTATATCTTTTTAGCTGTCCTTCGACTTCGCTCAGGATGACAGCTAAAAAGGATGCCGCTTCATCGTTAAAGCAAACCTAACAACAAGCCAGTCTTTGAGCAATTTAAACGACGATTTACAAAACCTTGAAGCAATACCTTTAGAAAATTTCAGTAATCTAAATTTTCTTCCCGAAAACTTCCGCCGTTAAAAAGCTTTATCAGCATGGTTTACTTTAAGAGTTATGGTAAATGTGGATATCGGCAAATTGTAGAAAGCAATGTAAACATGGCCCAATTATTTGCAAGCTTTATAAACGACAACTTTGTTTTATTAGCGCCTGTTCGTTTAAATGCGGTTTGTTTTTCTTTAACAAATGAAAACTTGGTATCTGATTCGTTAATAGAATGAATGCCACTGTGAAGGCATTTGTTATCTCAACCTTCTACAATAGGAAGAAAGGAATAAGAGCGGCTTTTGTAAATTATAGAACAACAGCTGCAGATATTGACTTCGCTAAAACCGAAATGCTTAAAATTTTGACAGAACTTTAACTTAAAAATTCTATTTTAAGCCCAGAGGTTTTATCTTTGTAACCATGAACGCAGGTATTTTCAAATACATTTTAATCTGCTGTTTTGCTTTAACATTACTTTTTAAGGCAAGCGGTGCATTATCTGTTTTCAAAAAATCAGTTAGCCAAATCGAGTATTCTGAATCAGATAAAGAATCAACAGAAAAGGAAGAAAAACAAGTTGAAACTGAATACTTGTACGATCATTTGGTTTCTTATCACGATTTGAAATCACCTGTTTTGATTCCAACAAAGGTTTTACTGCCCTTAAATTTCTTTATACCTGCATATTTTCCTGAGGTTTTAACACCTCCTCCTTCATCATTGGTTTAATTTCTTAATTAAACTGTTACGACTTAATACCGTAGCCTATTCTTTTACATTTAATAATTCTATCATAATATGAAACGAGCAATTTCATTATCATTTGCGGTATTTTTAATATCTGCATCTTTAAAAATTAGTGCACAAGAAGTTGCACAAACAAATATTAAGCCCATAAATAATTCAGTTTCTGTGGTTACACAGTTACAACCAGTAAGTTTTAATTACGATAAACAATGGGCGGATAAGCTGAAAATCTCAGACAAATCGCAATTTGGTTTCGTAACAGCTGATGTGCAGAAAGTATTGCCAGCTTTGGTTACCAAAACCGCTAAGGATTATTCGTCTGGTAAAAATTCTTTCCGTTCGGCTAATGTATCAAAAGTTGATTATGAAAGCCTTATTCCACTTTTAGTGGGGAGTATTAAAGAGCAGCAAGAACAAATTGAACAATTAAAGAAAGAGATTAATGTGTTAAAATCTCGAAATACAAGATAGTTTTTTAGTTTAATAGGTTGGTTTGGCCAGGATATTAATATTCTGGCCTTTTTTGTTTTTAATGAATCCTGTTTACCTTGCAAAAAATACCATGCACGGATTTAAGTAAATCAAATGGCTTAAGTTTATCCAACATTTATTTATGAGAAATATATTAATTGCCTTTTTTATAGTAATCGGTTTTACAAAGAAAACAATTGCTCAAGAAATTATTACACCTGCAATTCCAAAACCTGAAAGAGAATTTCGGGCGGCATGGGTAGCATCGGTTGCTAATATCAACTGGCCAAGTAAACCAGGTTTATCTACCCAGCAACAGCAAGATGAGGCCATCGCTTTGCTGGATATGTTGAAGAAAAATAACTTGAATGCGGTAATATTTCAGGTTAGGCCGCAAGCCGATGCTTTATACAAGAGTAATCTTGAGCCTTGGTCTTACTTTTTAACTGGAAAGCAGGGGCAGGCTCCTAAACCTTATTACGATCCGCTAGAATTTTGGATAGAAGCTGCTCATGAAAGGGGATTAGAACTACATGTTTGGCTAAATCCATATCGTGCTCATCATATTTCTGGAGGTCAGCCATCTGAGTTTTCAGTTGTTAAAAAACACCCAGAACTGGTGTATAAATTAAAACAGGGCTATTGGTGGCTTGATCCTTCAAAAAAGGGAACACAAGATTTATCGGCTGCCGTAGTTAAAGATATAGTGAAACGTTATGATATTGATGGTGTTCATTTTGATGATTACTTTTATCCTTATGCTGAATATAATGGTGGAGAAGATTTCCCCGATTCGGCAAGTTATGCTGAGTATCAAAAAACTGGAGGCCGATTAGAACGTGGAGATTGGCGAAGAGAACAGGTTAATGT
>Ga0308159_1001568_pt1 | contig 31908 bp, 23 predicted proteins | sample PhyCR1_FD_201040 | JGI IMG/M metagenome (GOLD analysis project Ga0308159, IMG submission 201040) | Phyllosphere microbial communities from UC Gill Tract Community Farm, Albany, California, United States - DLSLC.R1 | ecosystem: Host-associated > Plants > Phyllosphere > Unclassified | place: USA...
GTGATCATGGACGTTGACTGCTCGCTGTTTCTTCGCCGCGATGTCGGCCGTTTCGGAATTGCGCCGCAAACCTCGATGTTCTGGTTTTCCAAGATTGCCAAAGGGTCCGCCTCCGACTGGCGGCCGGAAGTGCACGATTCCGACGGGCTGGCCATCTGGACCGGCGCGGGTGAACACATTTGGCGACCGCTCAATAATCCCCTGCAAGTCATCGTCTCGTCATTTGCCGACAACAATCCGCGCGGTTTCGGCCTGATGCAGAAAGAGCGCCATTTCGACAGCTATCTGGGGTCGGTCGGCTACGAGCGGCGTCCGGATCTGTGGGTCGAACCCAAAGGCGAGTGGGGCGAGGGTGCCGTGCAGCTGGTGGAGATCCCGACCGACGATGAAATCTATGACAACATCGTTGCCATGTGGGTGCCAAAACAGCCCGCCAAAGCCGGAAGCCAGCACCAGTTCAGTTACCGTATGCACTGGCTGGCCGACGAGCCCTATCCGTCTGCGCTTGCCCGCTGCGGCGCGACACGGCTCGGCAGGGGCGGCAATCCCGGCGCGTATCCTGGCGGCGGCGCGCGCAAGTTTATGGTCGAATTTTCGGGCAAGGTATTGAATGACTTGCCGGCCGACGCCAAACCCGAGGCCTCGGTGTCCAGCTCGCGCGGCACGCTTGAGGGTATCAAGGTAGAGAAGTCGCCGGGGCCGAACAAAAACTGGCGGGCCTTTTTTGATTTGCACGTCGACGGCAAGGAGCCGGTCGAACTCAGGCTGTATCTTAAACTCGGGGAGAAAACGCTGTCTGAAACCTGGCTGTATCAATATCTCCCGTTCGAGTCCTCGCCGAGGCCTTTGCAGGGAGTGTGATTACCAGCGGGTCAGGCCATTGGTCGGCACGCGCGTGAGTAAATCCTGGAGGGATTCGCCGTCGGGGAAGACCAGATCGGGGGCGATATCGGCGAGCGGATAAAGCATGAATTCGCGGTTTTTCATGTCGTAATGGGGCACGATAAGCCGGTCGGTCTTGATAACGTCATTGCCGTACAGCAGCATGTCGAGGTCCAGCGTGCGTGGCCCCCAACGCTCGGCTTTACGCACGCGGCCCTGATTCAGTTCGATACCCTGCGTGCCGTCGAGCAGTTCATGCGCGGGCAACTGCGTGTCGAGTGCAACCACGGCATTGAGGAAATCGGGCTGATTCTGCGGACCCAGAGGTTTGCTGCGGTAGAAGGGGGAAGTCTGAACCAGACGCGTACGAGGTAGGTGCGCCAGAGCTTCCAGCGCACAGTTTACCTGGTCTACGGGCTTGGCAAGATTGCTGCCAAGCGCGATGTAGACCCGAATCATTGATTGCTACCCGAGCGCGGGGCGCGCTTGCGAGGGCGGCGAGTCCGATTGCGACGCGGCGGCGCATCGTCGCCCAGCGTACCCAGCATGTTTTTCTGCGAGGCCGGTGTCGCTTCCTGGAATTCGCCCCACCACTGCGTCAGGCTCAGCAGTTCGCGGTGTTGCTCCACCTCGGCGCGCAGGGCCAGCAGGTCATACGCGGCGCGGAACTTCGGATGCTCCATCAGCTTGTGCGCACGCTTGCCCTGACGGCGAGACAGACGCAGCTGAAGGGACCAGATATCACGCACCAGCGTGGTAATACGCTTGGGTATCGCGAGTGAACGGCACTGCTCGTCGAGCACGTCGTTCATCGCCAGCGAGAAGGCGTCGTAATAGGTCAGACCGCCTTCCTGCGCCAGTTTCTGCGCATGTTCGATAACCGGATACCACAGCATCGCGGCAAACAGGAACGCCGGGTTGACGCGCATGTCGTTGTGCAGACGGTGATCAGTATTCTTCAATACCTGATCCAGAATACGTTCCATCGGGCTGTCGCCGCGCTCGGTAAACTGACGCGCGATAAGCGGGAAAAGCGGCTGGAACAGCTGATATTCACGCAGCAGCTGCGCGGTTCTGAAACCATAACCGGCTTGCAGCAGCTTGAGCGACTCTTCAAACAGACGCGCAGGCGGGATTTCGTGCAGCAGCGAAGCCAGACGCGGAATAGGTTCGGCGGTTTCGTCGCTGATGGTCATGTCCAGCTTGGCGGCAAAACGCACGGCGCGCAGCATACGCACCGGATCTTCGCGGTAGCGCGTTTCAGGGTCACCAATCAGACGGATAACGCCGTCTTTCAGATCTTTCAGGCCGCCGGTGTAATCACGCAGCGTGAAGTCCGAAATGCCGTAATAGAGGCTGTTGATGGTGAAATCGCGGCGCTGGGCATCTTCTTCGATGGAGCCAAAGATGTTGTCGCGCAGCAGCATGCCGTTCTGGGCCTGCTGGGAAAGATTTTTGTCGTCGGTTTCCTGCACCTGTTCGTGGTGACCGCGGAAAGTGGCGACTTCGATGATTTCCGGGCCAAACATGACGTGGGCCAGACGGAAACGGCGACCGACCAGACGGCAGTTGCGGAACAGTTTGCGCACCTGCTCCGGCGTGGCATTGGTGGTAATATCAAAGTCTTTCGGTTTTTTGTGCAGCAGCAGATCGCGTACGCCGCCGCCGACCAGATAGGCTTCGTAACCTGACTTGTTCAGGCGATAGAGCACCTTCAGCGCGTTGTCGCTGATGTCTCTGCGCGAAATGTCGTGGCCGTCGCGCGGGACAATCGTCATGTTGCCGGACGTGGCCTCGACGGGCTTGCTCACAGGTTTTTGCTGTGCAGAGTGCGTGCGTGGCGCAGGACGTGGCGCGCTGCGTCTTTCCTGCTGAACCGGCGCAGGGGCCTTCACCTGTTCAACTTCAGGAGAAGTGATGGGATCGCGGTGGCCGTTATCATCGGGAACAGGAGCCTCTTCACGGATGACTTTATCTTCACGAACTAGCACCTTACGGCAAAAATTGGCTACTCGGGTAAAAATGGTACACCTCGATAGTGTCGGATAAAAATGGCGCAACTTGAAAACAGCGGCTAATCATAGCTCACACTGGCAAATCGTGGAACTTTTTCCAACGACCAATGCGCCACTGCCCAGCGTAACAATAAAGGCAAAGATAAATCCTGCCAGCATTCTGGTAAAGATTGTCCTAAAAATAGCAGGGTCTGCACAAGTAAAGGACGCGGATCGCCACCCGGCAGCGCGGGGGCGTGATTTTGCTTGGAGAGCTTGTCGCCGTTGGCGTTGACGGCCAGCGGCAAATGCACATAGCCGGGCGCGGGCAGCCCGAGGTGACGATACAGCGACAACTGGCGAACGGTCGGCGCAATCAGGTCCGCCCCGCGAACAATATGATTCACACCCTGAAAATGATCGTCAATCACCACGGCGAGATTATAGGCAAACAGCCCGTCGCGGCGACGAATAATGAAATCTTCTTCGGCAAGCGCGGCGTCGGCAATAAACTCGCCCTGCAATTCGTCGGTGAAGCGGCTGACCGGCAGCGTCTGCACCAGCCGAATCGCCGCGTTCTCCGGCCCGTGTCCGGCAAGACGGCAATGCCCGTCATAGGTGCCGCCCAGCTGGGTAATGCGCTGGCGAGTGCAGGTGCAATAATAGCTTTTGCCCTGTCGATGCAGCCAGTCCAGCGTTTCGCGATAGGCTTCATGGCGTGTTGACTGCCACACTACCTCGCCGTCCCATTCCAGTCCGTATTGTTCGAGTGTCGCCAGAATCCTGTCTGCGCTGCCTGCCACTTCACGCGGCGGGTCGAGATCGTCAATGCGCACGAGCCATTGTCCACCCTGAGAACGGGCGTGCAGATAACTGCCGAGTGCGGCAATCAGTGAACCAAAATGGAGGTCGCCTGAAGGCGAAGGAGCGAAACGACCAATATAGGATGATGTGGACATTGCGGGGATCTTTTAGGGAATAGAGCGGTGGGCTAAAACATTGCCCCACCGCTCCGACTTCCTAAACTTAGCCAGCCATCTGCTTTTCGCGGATTTCTGCCAGAGTTTTACAGTCAATACACAGATCAGCGGTCGGACGAGCTTCAAGACGGCGGATACCAATCTCTACGCCACAGGATTCACAAAAACCGAAATCCTCGTCTTCCACTTTTTTCAGCGTCTTCTCGATCTTCTTGATCAATTTACGCTCGCGATCGCGGTTGCGCAATTCCAGGCTGAACTCTTCTTCCTGAGTGGCACGGTCTGCCGGGTCAGGGAAGTTAGCGGCTTCTTCCTGCATGTGCGTAACGGTACGATCGACTTCATCCCTGAGCTGATTACGCCATGCTTCAAGAATTTTTTTGAAGTGGGTCAGCTGGGCGTCATTCATGTACTCTTCGCCTGGCTTCTCTTGATACGGCTCCACCCCAGCGATGGCGAGAATGCTCAGGGACGAGGCTTTACGGGTTTTCCCTTCTTGCATGATGCTTCTCCTACATAACGCACTATCGATCCCCAACGGGGGGAAAAAATCAGGCCGCTATAAATACCAGAAGGAAACGAGGTTGGCAATTGATCATCACGACCCCTTGACAGGCCTGTGAGGGAAAGCGTATTCGCACCCGACGGTTTTAGCTGCTGACGACTTCAGTTCGGGGTCACTCTTTTCGACACGGACAACAGCTTATCGAAAGGCCATGACCAACGGCAGCCGCTCTGCGAGGTGAATTCCCCCGGCGGAGAGTTCGGCACCGTAACACATCACTTCGACACCGTTTTTTTGCACCTGCGTCAATAATTCTGCGTAGCGGGGATCAATATGGTGTGCCGCAGCCACAGTTTCAATGCCTGAATGCAATACAGCGAAAAAAAGTACCGTTCGCTGACCCTGTTCTGCCATCGCTTCCAGCTCTCGCAGGTGCTTCTGGCCGCGCAGCGTAACTGCATCAGGAAAATAACCACAACCTTGTTGCAGCAACGTGACAGATTTCACTTCAATATAGCAGTTGGGTCTGTCTTGCGCCTGTAACAACAAGTCGATACGGCTATTTTCAGAACCATACCGTACTTCTGCGGCCAGATTACTGTAACCGGATAATTCGGGGATCCGCTGTTGCTCGATGGCCTCGCGCACCAGTTGATTGGCCCGCAGCGTGTTGACGCAGATCCAGTCGCCGACCTGGGTCTGGCACAGCTCCCAGCTGTGGGCATATTTACGTTTCGGATTGTCGGACGTGGAATACCAGACCGTATCGCCCGGCGTGGCGCAGCCGGTCATTGCGCCGGTGTTGGCGCAATGCAGCGTCAATTCGCGGCCGTCCGGGGTAATGACATCGGCAAGAAAACGCTTGTAGCGCCTGATAAGGGTGGCCGATTGCAGCGGCGGATAAAATTGCATGAAGATTCTCGATTATTCGCAGGATGAGGGCATGACAAGCGGCCAACTTTGCAGACACTGATAGCGGGTGCGGCCACGAAGATAGCGGGATTCATACAGGCCGAACTCGGTGGCATCGAGCTGCCACTGCGGCGTGGCGGCAGGCAGCGCGACGGGGCGTGTGGCACCGCGCAGCAGCGAAATATGCGGATGAAACGGCAGCGTCGACTGATGACAGCCGTTGCGCGCCGCGTGCGATCGCAGCAGGGAAGCCAGCTGCAACAGGGCATTGGGTGCACGCCGGGTGCCGAGCCACACGACGCCCGGACGCGGCCAGTGGCCGAGGTCATCGAGTGTCAGGCTAAAGGTGGGCGAGTGGATGCGCCCTGCGATGTCGCGCAGCGCCGCCGCCCTGACCTCGCTAATCTCGCCCAGAAAAGCCAGCGTAAGATGCAGATTGGCCGCTGCCACCGGTCGCCCCGCGTCTTGTTCGAAATGGGCGGCGCGCCACCGGATAACGCGCCGCTGCAGCACGGGCGGCAGAGCAAGAGCAAAGAACAGGCGGCGTGATTCGGACATGCAATTTCCTTGGTGTGGCTCGTGGCGTCAGGGTGCCGCCTGGCGGCGGCAGGGCTAAATGCTACAATTCATCCCGCCCGGCGACAATTTTTTCTATTACAATGCCCGCCAACATAATGAATCACTCATGGAGACGCTGTGTCCTCACTGCCCGTCAGTGCCGTACTCGACCCGATTATTACTGCGCTGCAACAGGCGCCGCAGGTATTGCTGCATGCGCCTACCGGCGCGGGTAAATCAACCTGGCTTCCGCTGAAAATCCTTGAATCCGGCATTATTCCCGGCAAAATCCTGTTGCTCGAACCGCGCAGGCTGGCGGCCAAAAGTGTTGCCTATCGTCTGGCGCAGCAACTGAATGAGCAGCCCGGCGAGACGGTGGGTTACCGGATGCGTGCCGAGACGAAAATCAGCGCAGCAACCCGTCTCGAAGTCGTTACCGAAGGCATTCTGACCCGCATGGTACAGCAGGATCCCGAGCTTGCCGAATACGGGCTGGTTATCCTCGACGAATTCCACGAGCGCAGTTTGCAGGCCGATCTCGCGCTGGCGCTGCTGCTCGACGTTCAGCAGGGGCTGCGCGAAGACCTGCGTCTGCTGATTATGTCGGCTACGCTCGACAACGCGCGGCTCTCGCCGCTTCTGCCCGATGCGCCCGTGATTGTCTCCGAAGGGCGCAGTTTCCCCGTGGCGCGCCATTACCTGCCGCTCGCCAGTCACGAAAGGCTGGACGAAGGTGTGGCGCGTATTGTCAGCCGACTAATGGCCGAAAACAGCGGTTCGATGCTGCTGTTTTTGCCGGGTGTGGCCGAAATAACCCGCATCCACCATCTGCTGAATGGGCGTCTGCGTGACGATATCGATGTCTGCCCGCTTTACGGCGCGCTGTCGCTCGATCAACAGCAAAAAGCCATTCACCCTGCGCCGACCGGTCGACGAAAAGTGGTACTGGCGACCAATATTGCCGAAACCAGCCTGACGATTGAAGGGATTACGCTGGTGGTGGACAGCGGCCTCGAGCGATCCGCGCAGTTCGATCCGCGCAGCGGCCTGACGCGTCTGGTCACCCAGCGCATCAGCCAGGCGGCGATGACCCAGCGCGCCGGACGTGCAGGGCGACTTGAACCCGGCCAATGCTGGCATCTGTTTGGCAAGGATCAGGCCGAACGCGCCGCCGCCCAGAGCGAAGCCGAAATTTTGCAGAGTGACCTGAGTGGATTGTGGCTCGAACTCCTACAGTGGGGCTGTCAGGATCCCGCGCAGTTAACCTGGCTCGACGCGCCGCCCGCCGTAGCGCTGAACGTCGCACAGCAGCTGCTTGCCTCGCTCGGTGCGGTGGATGAGCAGGGCAGATTGAGCGCGCTGGGCCGCAGCATGGCGCAACTCGGCTGCGAACCGCGACTGGCCGCCATGCTGGTACACGCCGACCGGCAGGGCAGTGACGCGCTGGCGACGGCGGCACTGCTGGCGGCTATCATCGAAGAGCCGCCGCGCGGTGGGCAACCCGATATCGACTACTGGCTGAGCCGTCCGCAACCGCACTGGCAGCGGCGCGCACGCCAGCTTGCGCAGCGGCTGTCGCGAACCTCGGGGCAGATAGATAGCAGTCTTGCGCCGTGGCTGCTGGCCGAAGCCTTTAGTGATCGTATCGCCGAACGCCGTGGGCTTGACGGCCGTTATCTGCTGGCCAACGGCCTGGGGGCCTCGCTGTCGCAGGACGATGCGCTAAGCCGCGCCGCCTGGCTGGTTGCGCCGCAGCTGTTGCAGGGAAACCATAGTCCCGATGCACGTATCCTGCTGGCAATCAGCCTTGACGTCAGCCAGCTCGCGGCGCGCCTGCCAAAGAAAGTCAAAGAGCAGACCGCCGTGGAATGGGATGAAGAAAAAGGCACGCTGCGCGCATGGCGGCGCTGGCAGGTGGGGCGTCTGGTGCTGAAAGCCCAGCCGCAGGCCAAACCGGCAGATGAAGATTTGCAGCAGGCATTGATCGACTGGATCCGCGGTCAGGGCTTGCAGGCGCTGAGCTGGTCGGTGCCTGCCGAACAGCTGCGCATTCGCCTAAGCTGCGCCGCAAAATGGCTACCCGAAAGCGACTGGCCCGCGGTTGATTCTCAAAGTCTGCTGGACTCTCTCGAGCAGTGGCTTTTGCCGTCGTTAAACGGCGTGCGCAGCCTGCGGGCGCTGCAACAGGTTGATCTGCATGACGCGCTGCTGCGACTCCTTAACTGGAATCAGCGCCAGCGTCTTGACGCGAATTTACCCACCCATTACACCGTTCCGACTGGCAGCCGGCTGCCAATCCGCTATCATAGCGACCAGCCGCCGACGCTGTCGGTACGGTTGCAGGAGATGTTTGGCGAGCAGCGCAGCCCAATGCTGGCCGAAGGGCGCGTTGCGGTGGTGCTTGAGCTGCTTTCTCCAGCACATCGCCCGTTGCAGATAACCCGCGATCTCGCTGCCTTCTGGCAAGGTTCGTATCGTGAAGTGCAGAAAGAGATGAAAGGCCGCTATCCCAAGCATCCGTGGCCGGATAATCCCGCCGAAGCTGCACCGACCCGTCGGGTCAAAAAATACAGCTAGTTTTCAGACCTTTCTTCTATTATTGGGGAAAGTCGGAGCACAGAGTAAGCGCCAGTTTTTATCCGGCATTATTCAAAAGCCTCTATTTTAAATAACCGCAGTCCCGTTGATGACTGCAGTAAACATTATCCGGCACGTATTTCGCTGGGTCTGATGGAGATTAAGTATGTCAGGCGATGATCGCGAGCCGATTGGCCGTAAAGGCAAACCGTCACCCCCCAAGCCCACCCGTGGGCGTCCTGTGTTTCGCAGACGCGATGACGAAGATGATGAGTACTATGATGATGATGTTAGTCCCAATGCAGTCCCTCAGGAGCCGCGCATGACCCGTAAGTCCGGGAAGAAAGGCGGCAGCAAGAAGCCCCGCAAGGCACGCCGCTGGCTAGGACTGCTTATCAAGCTGTTCCTGGTGTTCGTGGTGATTATGGCCGCCTATGGCGTCTATCTGGATTCCGAGATCCGCAGCCGCATCGACGGTAAAGTCTGGCAACTGCCTGCCGCCGTCTATGGCCGCATGGTAACGCTGGAGCCGGGTTCTCCCTACACGCAGAAAGAGATGATCAACCTGCTTGAGGGTACCCAGTACCGTCAGGTGACGCGCATCACGCGCCCCGGCGAATTCAGCGTGAAGGGCGGCAATATCGATATGCTGCGCCGTCCGTTTGATTTCCCGGACGGTAAAGAAGGGCAAATCAATGCCCGTCTTATCTTCAAGGGCAATCAGCTCGCCGAGATCAAAAATACCGACAACAATCGCGATTTCGGGATCTTCCGTCTCGATCCGCGTCTGATAACCATGCTGCAATCGCCAAACGGCGAGCAACGCCTGTTCGTGCCGCGCGCCGGGTTCCCGGACCTGCTGGTTCAGACGCTGATTGCCACCGAAGACCGCCACTTCTACGAGCACGACGGCATCAGCCCGTACTCGATAGGCCGCGCATTCCTGGCGAACATCACCGCCGGACACGCGGTGCAGGGCGGCAGTACGCTGACCCAGCAGCTGGTCAAGAACCTGTTCCTGACCAATCAGCGCACCCTGTGGCGTAAAGCCCGCGAAGCCTATATGGCGGTGCTGATGGACGCGCGCTACAGCAAGGATCGCATTCTCGAGCTGTATCTCAACGAGGTGTATCTGGGGCAGAGCGGTTCGGATCAGATTCGCGGCTTCCCGCTGGCGAGCCTGTACTACTTTGGCCGTCCGGTTGACGAGCTGAGCCTCGATCAGCAGGCGCTGCTGGTCGGCATGGTCAAAGGGGCGTCTCTGTACAACCCTTGGCGCAACCCGACGCTTGCGCTGCAACGCCGCAATCTGGTGCTGCGTTTGCTCCAGGAACAGGGCGTTATCGACAAAGAGCTGTACGACATGCTCTCGGCGCGTCCTCTTGGCGTACAGCCTAAAGGCGGCGTGATTTCGCCTCAGCCTGCGTTTATGCAGATGGTGCGTCAGGAATTGCAGCAGAAACTGGGTGACAAAATTGCCCAGATGTCCGGCGTGAAGATCTTTACCACGCTGGATCCGATTGCGCAGGACGGCGCGGAAAAAGCAGTGGAAGAGGGTATTCCACAGCTTCGCAAACGCAGCGGATTTAAAGATATTGAAACGGCGATGGTGATTGTCGACCGTTATACCGGCGAAGTGCGGGCGATGGTCGGCGGGGCGGAAACGCAGTTTGCCGGCTTCAACCGCGCCATGCAGGCACGTCGTCAGGTGGGGTCACTGGCAAAACCGGCGACCTATCTGACCGCGTTGAGCGATCCGAACAAATACCGTCTGAATACCGTGCTGGCCGACCAGCCGCTGGCCATCAAGCTGTCGAACGGCCAGACCTGGTCGCCGCACAATGACGATAACCAGTTCCGTGGACAGGTTCTGCTGGTCGATGCGCTGGCGCGTTCTATGAACGTGCCGACGGTAAACCTTGGCATGTCGGTCGGTCTGGATGACATTACCAAGACGCTCATCAATCTGGGTGTGCCGAAAACGTCGCTGAACCAGACGCCGTCCATGCTGCTCGGCGCGATTGCCCTGACGCCGATGGAAGTGGCCCAGGAGTATCAGACCATTGCCAGCGGCGGCAACAAGGCCCCGCTGTCGGCGGTGCGTTCCGTGATTGGTGATGACGGCACCGTGCTGTATCAGAGCTATCCGCAGGCCGAGCGCGTGGTGCCGTCCGAAGCGGCCTACCTGACGCTGTACGCGATGCAGCAGGTGGTGTCCGAAGGGACCTCGCGTGCGCTGGCGGTGAAGTATCCGAAACTGCATCTGGCGGCGAAAACCGGGACCTCGAACGAACTGCGCGACAGCTGGTTTGCGGGTATCGATGGCAACCAGGTGGCGATTACCTGGGTCGGCCGCGACAACAACGGACCTTCCAAACTGTGGGGTTCAACCGGTGCGCTGGCGCTGTACAGCCGCTACCTCGGCAACATTACGCCAATGCCGCTGGACCTTCAGGTGCCGGACGACGTCAGCATGATGAACGTTGATGACGGCGGTAACTTTATCTGTAATTCAGGCGGCGGTTTGCTGTCCGGCGGCGGACTGCGTACGCTTCCGGTCTGGACCGACGATGCCAACGCGCTGTGTCAGGCGTCGCAGGCCGCGGCTTATCAGCAGCAACAGCAACAGCAGCAGCTTTTGCAGCAGCAACAGGGTCAGCAACAGGGCCAGCAGCCGCAGCAACAGCAGCAACCGCAGGATGAGCAGAAAGACAGTAATGGTGTCGCAGGATGGATAAAAGACATGTTCGGCAGTAAATAAGTCCGACAGCGCTATTTTCCTTAAGTCTTAAGCGATATCGATGACAAAATACAAAGCGCGATGCCCATCGCGCTTTTTTTTCGCCTTTCGTCAGGCCGCGCAGACTCTGGCCTCCCTGCCTTTGACCCCAGAGATTACAGGGTTAACAAGACTTCTTCGTCTAAGTGTTCAAAGTAAATGCTCTTGCAACTTTCGGAGGGTTGAGCATATAGTGCGATCGTTATAATAATAATTATCGTTTCTATTCCTATTCCAATATCTCCAGAGAGAAAACAATGGCCACTATGCGCGCGCCGTATGTGAAAAACGGCTCAACTCGACTGCTCCCGACTACACTCGCATTAACTATCGCTACGGCATTGGCTGGCATTACTTTTCAAGCGGTTGCCGCCGAAACAGCGCCGAGTGCGCCAAAAAATGACACTATCACGGTAGTTGGCGATGGCGCATCCAACGTCGCGCCGGAGTCCGCGTGGGGTCCCGCGCCGACCATCGTCGCCAAACACAGCGCCACCGGAACAAAAACCGACACTCCACTCGTCAAGACGCCGCAGTCTATCTCTGTGGTAACGCGTGAAGAAATGGACATGCGCCAGCCAACAACGGTGAAAGAAGCGCTGAGCTACGCGCCGGGTGTGTTCGCCAGCCGTGGCAGTTCAAGCACTTACGATGCGCTCGCCATTCGCGGCTTTACGTCGGTCAATACCAATCAGTATCTGGACGGCATCAAGCTGCAAGGCGACAACTACTCCGAAGTGTCGATGGACCCGTATTTCCTGGAGCGCGTCGAATTGCTGCGTGGTCCGGCTTCCGTCCTGTATGGCAAGAGTAATCCGGGCGGTGTGGTGTCGATGGTCAGCAAGCGTCCTACCACCGAACCTCTGCACGAAGTGCAGTTCAAGATGGGATCCGACAGCCTTTATCAGACCGGTTTTGATTTCAGCGATGCCATTGACGATGCGGGTGTCTATTCCTACCGGTTAACCGGCGTGGCGCATAGCCAGAATACCCAGCAGGTGCTGGCCAAAGAGAAGCGTTTCGCGATTGCGCCATCCTTTAGCTGGCGTCCTGACGACAAGACGACCTTTACCTTCCTGAGCAATTTCCAGGACGATCCGGATTCGGGCTTCTATGGCTGGTTGCCGCGTCAGGGCACAGTCGTGCCGTACTATGATGCCAACGGCAATGCCCGCAAACTCTCTACCGACTTCAACGACGGTGACGCCAACAGCAAGCTGTCGCGTAATCAGAAGATGGTCGGATACAGTTTCGATCATCAGTTCGACGACACCTGGACCGTGCGCCAGAACCTGCGCTACACCAAGATCAACAGCAAATATACCGGCGTTTATGACACCGGTTATGTGGCACCGGCGCAAATCTCCCGTGCTTCGGTGGTTTCCGCCGAGAAGCTGAATAACTTTGACGTCGATACCCAGGCACAGGCCAAATTCGCGACGGCGACCGTCGATCACACCTTGCTGATGGGCGTTGACTACATGCGCATGAGCAACAGCATCGACGCGGATTACGGCACGGCCAGCAATCTGAGCCTGACCAACCCGGACTACAGCAACTCCAATGCGCAGGGCGGTTTCCTCTATAACGTGTTGAATCGTCAGGAGCAAACGGGCCTTTATCTTCAGGATCAGGCCGAGTGGAACCACTGGATCCTGACCGCCGGCGGTCGTTACGACATTGCCAAAACTTCGACACTGACCCGTACCACGGGCACAACGGCCGAAATCAAGGATCACCGCTTCACCTGGCGCGGCGGTCTTAACTATCTGTTCGACAACGGCATTTCTCCTTACTTCAGCTACAGCCAGTCCTTCGAACCTACCTCCGGTTCGACAGCGGGCGGTACGCCGTTCAAGCCTTCCATCGGCAAACAGTACGAAGCCGGTCTGAAATACATTCCTGAAGATCGTCCAATCAGCCTGACAGCCGCGGTTTATCAGCTGACCAAAGACAACAACCTGACCGTTGACCCTGATAACACCTTTGCCAGCGTGCAATCCGGGGTAATTCGTTCACGCGGTGTGGAGCTTGAAGCCAAAGCCGCCGTAAATGCCAATATTAATGTTATCGCTTCGTATACCTTTACCGATGCGAAATACACGCACGATACCAACTACGAAGGACAGCGCCCGGTGGAAGTGCCGCGCAACATGGCGTCCCTGTGGGCGGATTACACCTTCCACGAGTCGGCGCTGAGCGGTCTGACGGTGGGTTCCGGCGTGCGTTACGTCGGCGCGACATCAAGCTTGTACACAACCGGTTCCGATACCAATCAACCATTTAACGTGGCGAGCTACACCCTTGTCGATGCGACTGTGAAATATGATTTGGGACGTTTCGGCCTGCCGGGCTCTTCCGTGGGTGTCAATGTCAACAACCTGTTCGATCGCGAATACGTTGCCAGCTGCTACCGTGATTACGCCTGCTATTGGGGCACCGATCGCCAGATAGTCGCGACGGCAACCTTCCGCTTCTAACGGGGTTTGCACGTAGAAAATCATCGGGCGCATCGTCGAATGCGCCCGAGTCACATAACGATAGGCCATTATGAAAACAGAACAGCAAGAGGCGCTCGACGACAGCGTTTATCGGCTGGACGAGGTCAGTTTCACCGTACCGGGACGGACCTTGCTGGCGCCACTTTCTCTCTCTTTTCCCCAGCGAAAAGTGTATGGCCTGATTGGTCACAACGGTTCCGGAAAATCGACCTTGCTTAAAATGCTGGGTCGCCATCAACCCGCCTCCTCGGGAAACGTGCTGCTCAATGAAAAACCGGTCGACCAGTGGGACAGCAAAGCTTTTGCCCGCCAGGTAGCCTATCTTCCGCAGCAGCTTCCGGCCGCGGAAGGCATGACGGTCAGCGAGCTGGTGGCTATCGGTCGCTATCCCTGGCACGGCGCGCTGGGGCGTTTTCGACAAAATGACCGCGAAAAGGTCGAGGAGGCTATCGCGCTGGTGGGGCTTAAACCTTTTGCCCAACGCCTTGTAGACAGCCTCTCCGGCGGCGAACGCCAGCGCGCCTGGCTGGCAATGATGGTAGCCCAGGACAGCCGCTGCCTGCTGCTCGACGAGCCGACCTCCGCGCTGGACATCGCCCATCAGGTCGATGTGCTGGCGCTTATCCAGCGCCTGAGCCATGAGAAAGGGCTGACGGTGATTGCCGTGCTGCATGACATCAACATGGCCGCCCGCTACTGCGATCGCCTCGTGGCGCTGCGCGGCGGCAGGATGATTGCCGAGGGCAGCCCCGAAGAGATGATGCGAAGCGACGTGCTGGAGCAGGTGTACGGGATCCCGATGGGAACAGTGCCGCATCCCGGCGGTGGAGCGCCAATAAGCTATCCACTCCTTGCCTGAGGCGGCATCGATGCATGCCGTCTTGGCGCAATGCCAATAATTTTGCGGATTGGACCCTGATGAATAATTTTTTTGATACTACGTTAACCCGTCGTCGAGTATTGCAGGCGATGGCACTGGCACCGCTGGTGGCGGCGTTGCCTGCGCAGAGTGCGCCGAACATCGATTTAACGCGCATCATCGCGCTTGAATGGCTGCCCGCCGAGCTGCTGATGGCGCTGGGCGTAACACCCTGGGGCGTCGCCGACATTCCCAACTACAACCTGTGGGTCGAAGCGCCGAAGCTGCCTTCGTCGGTGATTGAGGTTGGACAACGCACCTCGCCGAACATGGAACTGATGCAGCAGATGAATCCCTCGCTGATATTGATTTCACAGGGTTATGGACCTAAAGCCAGTCAGCTGACGCCCATCGCGCCCGTGCTGACCGTGACCGCCAATGACGGCAGCGGGCATCCGCTGCAACAGGCCATTCGTTCACTCAACAGGCTGGCGGACTATCTTGGCCTGCAACAGCGCGCGGCCGCGCATCTGCAAACCTATCACGACACCCTTGTACAAACTCGCCGGAGAGTGAAATCGGCGGCCGATCGCCCGATCCTGCTGTTTTCGTTTCTCGATAAGCGCCACGTGCTGGTGTTTGGCGAAGGCAGTCTGTTGCAGGAGGTGATGACCGATGTCGGTCTGCGCAATGCCTGGGACGGCGAGAAAAATTACTGGGGCAGCGTTACCGTGGGCATCGAGCGGCTGGCGTCTATCAAGCATGCCCGTGCGCTGTGCTTCGACCACGGAAGTGGGGCGATTATCGATGAAGTTTCCCGCTCGCCCCTGTGGCAGTCGCTGCCTTTTGTACGCGAAAAGCAGCTCAGTATTGTGCCTGCCGTATGGTTTTATGGCGCGACGCTTTGCGCCATGCGCTTTTGTCACATCTTGTCGGACTCGCTCGGGAAGCCTGTATGAATCGCCGCTCACTCAGCCAGACGCTGACGCTGCTCGTTTTTATCGCGGCTCTCTGCGTGCTGCTCAATCTGTTCAATCTGCATCGACAACTGCCTTTTGCCCTGTGGCGCGAGGCGCTGTGGCAACCCGATAGCGACGATGTTCGCCAGATGCTGTTTCATTACAGCCTGCTGCCGCGCTCTGCGGTGGCGCTACTGGCCGGTGCCGGACTCGGGCTGGTCGGCCTGCTGTTTCAGCAGGTACTGCGCAATCCTCTTGCCGAACCCTCGACGCTGGGCGTGTCCGCCGGAGCGCAGCTGGGTCTGACGATGGCCACCCTGTGGAGCCTGCCGGGCGGAGAAATTACCCAGCAATTCGCCGCCATGCTGGGCGCAATTATCGTGGGTCTGCTGGTCTTTGGCGTCGCCTGGGGCAAGAGAATGTCACCGGTGACGCTCATCCTTGCGGGACTGGTACTCGGCCTTTACTGTGGCGCGGTCAGCAGCCTGCTTGGGCTGTTTAACTATCAGCAACTGCAAAGCCTGTATATCTGGAGTACCGGTTCGCTGAACCAGCAGGACTGGAGCACGGCGAGTTTCCTGCTGCCGCGCGTTGCGGTGGTGTGGCTGCTGGCATTTTTGCTCCAGCGCCCGATGACGCTGCTGGGTCTCGACGACGGTGTGGCAAAAAATCTCGGACTGGGGCTTTCCGCCGCGCGGTTCATCGTGTTGGCGCTCGCCATTCTGATGAGTGCCCAGCTGGTTAATGCGGTCGGCATCATCGGGTTTATCGGCCTGTTTGCCCCCTTGCTGGCGAAGATTCTGGGCGCGCGCCGTCTGGTTTCGCGTCTGATTTTGGCTCCGCTTATCGGCGCGTTGCTGCTGTGGCTGACCGACCAGATTGTCCTGTGGCTAAGCGGCGTATGGTTCGAAGTCTCGACGGGGGCCGCCACGGCGCTGGTTGGCGCGCCGATTCTGCTCTGGCTCCTGCCGCGCCTGCGCCATAGCGCCGTACCCCCGCCGATGAATCAGGGTGATCATGTGCCCCATGAGCGCCATCATCTTGCCCGCTGGATGCTGCTGGCAGGCGTGCTGATGCTGGCCGGACTGGCCGTGGCGCTGTGCTTTGGCCGCAACGTGCAAGGCTGGCACTGGTCGATGGGACACGAGCTGACCCGATTGTTGCCGTGGCGTACGCCGCGCGTGTTTGCCGCCCTTGCGGCAGGCGTGATGCTCGCCTCGGCCGGGGTCATCATTCAGAAGCTGACCGGAAATGCGATGGCAAGCCCCGAAGTGCTGGGCATCAGCTCGGGTGCCGCATTTGGTGTGGTGCTGATGCTGTTTCTGGTTCCCGGCGATGCGTTTGCGTGGCTGCTGCCCGCCGGCAGTCTGGGTGCCGGAATCACCCTGTTGATCATCATGCTTATTTCGGGAATGCGCAGTTTCTCGCCCGAGCGCATGCTGCTGACGGGCATTGCGCTCAGCACAGCCTACAACACGGTGCTGGTGCTGCTTCTTGCCAGCGGCGATCCGCGGATGGGCGATCTGCTGTCGTGGATTTCAGGTTCTACTTATTCGGTGACAGCTGCCCAGGCGTGGCGCAGCGGCATTATTGCTGTCGTCTTGCTGGCGTTGGTGCCGTTCTGCCGCCGCTGGATAGGCATCCTGCCGCTTGGCAGCGTGACAGGGCGCTCGATTGGGATGGCGTTAACCTCCAGTCGAATCACGCTGCTGGCGCTGGCCGCCGTGATGACCGCCGTCGCGACGCTTACCGTCGGGCCGATGAGTTTTATCGGACTGATGGCACCGCACATGGCGCGAATGCTGGGTTTCAGACGCGCCATACCTCAATGGATGGTAGCAAGCGCACTGGGCGGAGTATTGATGCTACTGGCCGACTGGTGTGGCCGCATGATCCTGTTCCCGAACCAGATACCGGCAGGACTGTTGGCGACCTTCATCGGCGCACCTTACTTTGTCTATCTGTTGCGTAAACAAGCCTCATAAATCAGGAAATCTTCAGCGCGTAATCAGGAATTGATCAGGGAATGATCAGGATTACGCGTAAGACGTTTCAAGTTTGCTTGAAAAAATATTCCCTAACCTATGGGCGAGGGAATGAGAAAATTATCTGGCTTGATAAAAAAAGCACAGCCTCGGTGGAGACTGTGCTGCGTTATCGTTCTGCGCTGCCGTCGCCTGGCGCATTGTAGAGCCGAGGCGATGGAAAGAGCTTACAGTTTTGCGAAACAGCGACGTGCGGCGTCGATGGTGTGCTGGATATCTTCCGGCGTGTGGGCCAGTGACATAAAGCCTGCTTCGAAGGCGGAAGGCGCGAGATATACGCCTTCTTCCAGCATCAGGTGGAAGAAAGTCTTGAAGCGTTCAACGTTGGACTGCATCACGTCCTGATAACTCGTGACGGTGCTCAGTTCGGTGAAGAACAGGCCAAACATGCCGCCGACGTGGTTCACCACAAACGGGATGTTTTCGGCGGCAGCGGCTTCTTTCAGACCTTCTGCCAGTTGAGTGGTCAGGGCGGTCAGCGTCTGATGAACGCCAGGTTCTGCAACCTGGGTCAGACAGGCAAGACCGGCAGCCATCGCAATCGGGTTACCGGAAAGCGTACCCGCCTGATAAACCGGACCTGTCGGAGCCAGCGCTTCCATCACTTCGCGACGGCCACCGAATGCGCCTACCGGCATGCCGCCCCCGATGATTTTTCCGAGGCAGGTCAGATCCGGCACCACGTTGTAATGCGCCTGGGCACCGCCCAGCGCAACGCGGAAACCGGTCATCACTTCATCAATGATAAGCAGTGCGCCGAACTCGTCGCACAGTGCGCGAAGGCCCGTCAGGAATTCCGGCTGCGGCGGCACGCAGTTCATGTTGCCAGCGACTGGCTCGACGATGATACAGGCCACGTCTTCAGGATATTGCTCGAACACGGCACGCACAGAGTCCAGATCGTTATAGGTGCAGGTCAGAGTATGTTTGGCGAAATCGGCAGGCACGCCCGGCGAGTTTGGCTGACCCAGCGTCAGCGCGCCCGAACCGGCTTTCACCAGCAGACAGTCGGCGTGACCGTGATAGCAGCCTTCGAATTTGATTATCTTGTCACGATGAGTGAAGCCACGGGCCAGACGAATGGCGCTCATGGTCGCTTCGGTACCGGAGTTCACCATGCGCACCATGTCCATGCTTGGCACCAGTGTGGTGACCAGCTCGGCCATTTTGACTTCCATTTCGGTCGGCGCGCCAAAGCTCAGGCCGCGCTGGGCAGCTTCAATCACCGCGTCGCGAATGGCGGTATTGTTGTGGCCCAGCACCATCGGACCCCATGAACCTACATAGTCCAGATAGGCTTTACCGTCTGCATCATATAAATACGCACCGTCGGCGCGCTCAATGAACAGTGGCACACCGCCGACGCCGTTGAACGCACGTACCGGCGAGTTCACGCCTCCCGGGATCAGCGTTTGCGCTTGGGTGAATAGACTTTCTGACTTACTCATTGATCGGCTCCTGGTTTTTTTTCGTGCGGGCTTGGTAAGCTCGCACTAAGAAAAATAGTATTTTGAAAGGTAATCCTCACAGATTGCCCTCTATTCTAGAGAACATGACGCCGTTATGAAATCTTTGCTGGCCGGCGAAAGGTTAAGAAATATATTAGTTCTCCCTTGCCGACGATTTTCATGATTAACTCGTTAACCTGTTTTTTTCCTTTTATTCAATGAAAAGAAGCCCATGAACCAATTTCCGATGCTTGGTCCCCGCGCTACCGCACTTTCGCAGCGCGGGCGTCCCAGCGACGTATTGCGTCAATTTCTACGCCGTGACAAAACGCCGGTGGCTATTTTGGGGGTGGCGGCGCTTGTCGGGATTCTGGCGGGACTGCTGGGTGTCGCGTTCGAGAGGGCCGTGGATTGGGTTATCCACCTCAGGCTGACGGAATGGCACAAGGTCAGCGACCCTGCCTGGCTGCTGTGGGGCGCAACGTTTCTGATCTCGGCGCTGCTGGCGATGATGGGCTATTTTCTGGTGCGCCGGTTTGCGCCCGAAGCCAGTGGTTCCGGCATTCCGGAAATCGAAGGCGCGCTGGAAGCGTTGAGGCCCGTTCGCTGGTGGCGAGTTATTCCGGTAAAATTTGTGGGTGGCATGGGCACGCTGGGCGCAGGAATGGTGCTCGGACGCGAAGGACCCACCGTGCAAATGGGCGCCAATCTGGGTCAGATGCTGGCCGATATTTTTCGTATGCGCTCTGCCGAAGCCCGTCATACGCTGCTCGCTACCGGTGCGGCGGCGGGGCTGTCGGCCGCGTTCAATGCGCCGCTGGCCGGTATTCTTTTTATTATTGAAGAGATGCGTCTCCAGTTTCGCTACAGCCTGATTTCGGTCAAGGCGGTGTTTATCGGCGTGATTATGTCGAGCATCGTCTATCGTTTGTTCAACGGCGAACGGGCGGTTATCGACGTTGGTGTGCTGGCGAACGTGTCGCTGAACACTTTCTGGCTGTATCTACTGCTGGGAATGGTTTTCGGCGGGGTGGGCGTCGGCTTCAATGCGCTTATCTTCCGCACTCAGGATATGTTTGCCCGTTTGCACGGCGGCAAGCTGAACAGGATTTTGCTGACTGGCGGTCTGCTCGGCGGCCTTTGCGGACTTCTGGGGCTGTTTCAACCCGAAGCGGCAGGCGGGGGATTTGCGCTGATCCCGCTGGCTGCGGCGGGCAGTTATTCCCTTGGCATGCTGCTGTTTATCTTTTTTGCCCGGGTAGTGACCACATTATTGTGTTTTTCTTCGGGCGCGCCGGGCGGGATTTTTGCCCCCATGCTGGCGTTGGGCACCTTGCTTGGCACCGCGTTCGGCATGGCCGCCGCCGCCCTGTTTCCGCAGTACGGCATCGAGCCAGGCACCTTTGCGATTGCCGGAATGGGCGCGCTGTTTGCCGCCACCGTGCGTGCGCCGCTCACCGGCATTGTGCTGGTGCTCGAGATGACCGAAAATTATCAGCTCATCCTGCCGATGATCATTACCTGCCTCGGCGCGACGCTGATGGCGCAGTTTCTGGGCGGCAAGCCCTTGTATTCCACTCTGTTGACCCGCATCTTGCTAAAGCAGGAACGAGAGCAGGCCGACAGCACCGTTAGATAAAATAACCCTGAAATTTAGCGGGACGGCGTGGCGAAAACGGCCCATACTTGAAGTTGTGATGCAGGTATAAGATAATCAGTTCATTATTCAGACAGTCAATCCGACGGCCTGAACAGAATTCGGATTGGGAGTAAACACTATGAGTGAACCTATTTTAAGCGAGCCAACCCTGGATGCGCCCGTCGCGCTGCCGTTGCAATTTACCGAAGCCGCAGCCCGTAAAGTGAAAAATCTGGTCGCAGACGAAGAAAATCCAGACCTGAAACTGCGCGTATACATTACTGGCGGCGGTTGCAGTGGCTTCCAGTATGGCTTCACCTTCGATGACAAGATAAACGACGGTGACATGACCATCGAGAAATCCGGCGTCGCGCTGGTGGTAGACCCGATGAGCCTGCAATATCTGGTCGGCGGTTCGGTGGATTACACAGAAGGACTGGAAGGTTCGCGTTTCGTGGTGACTAACCCGAATGCCAAAACCACCTGCGGTTGCGGTTCCTCCTTCAGTATCTAAACGTTTAAACGTTTTGTTGAATTGAAAACCCCGTGCTTCCGGCACGGGGTTTTTTTATGGCGGTGCAGACGGCAGCGCGTCGATTTCCTGGCATAACTGGCGGGCTGCCAGCATGACCCGTGGACCCGCACGATTGAACCAGTCGGCATTCACTGCCAGCGTGGGCACGGCGAGTTGCCCGTGCCAGAACTGGTTGATAGTGGTCTGCTGCGTGTCGTCGCCCGGAAAGATAATCGCCTGCGGTTTGCGGCTCAACACCTGTTCCCGGCTGACCTGTGGCCAGGGCGCAGGGCTGTCGGCAAAGATATTTTGCGCACCGCACAGGCTCGCAATCTGGCTTTGCAGCGTTTTTGCAGATGAAGTAAACAGCGGCTGGGTCGAAAACTGGATAAACACCGGCAGAGGAGGGCGTTTGGCGCGTCTTGCCTGCAACGCGGCCAACTGCTCGCGGATGTGGTTCGCGGCATCATGAGCGCGGGCTGGCGTGGCGCTGTAGTGCGCCAGACTGTCGAGCGCCTGCGCCACCTGCTCGACGCTTTCGGGATCAAGATAGACAATGGGGATCCCGAGTGAAGCCAGTTGATCCAGCGGGCGCTGCGGATTGCCGCCACGCCACGCCAGCACCAGATCGGGTTTCAACGCCAGAATACGTTCGACGTTGAGCCCTTGCCAGTTGGCTACCTGCTCGATGCGGGCCGCCTGCGGCGGAAAATCGGAATAGGCGCTGACGCCCACCAGCTTGTCGCCCAGACCCGCGGCGTAGGCCAGTTCGGTCAGGTTGGGCGCAAGACTGACCACCCGTTCCGCAACCTGCGCTGTGGCCGCCAGCGGCAGCCACAGCACACTCAGCAGGCAGAGCGGGAGCAGGCGTTTCATCACGGCTTAGCGCGGATTCGCAGCCAGAGATTTCAGCATCGCATCGACCATCAGGGTTGACTGCTCGGCCGCCACCACCAGGAACTCTTCAAAGCTCAGGTGAGATTCGGTATCGGCGACGTCGGAAATGGCGCGCACAACCACAAACGGCGTGTTGAACAGATGACAGACGTGACCCACGGCAGCGGCTTCCATTTCTACGGCAGCCACGGTCGGGAAGGTGTTGCGGATGCGCGCCAGCGGCTCGGCACCGTTGATAAAGGCATCGCCGCTGCAAATCAGACCACGAACCGCATTCAGATCAAGGCCGGTGATGCAGGTTTCTGCCAGTTTAACCAGATCGGCATCGGCAACGAACGACGGCGGACAACCGGCCATCTGGCCCGGCTCGTAACCAAATGCGGTCACGTCGGCATCGTGGTAGCGTACTTCTTCGGACACCACGATATCACCCACTTTCAGCGACTTGGCAAGGCCGCCTGCGGAACCGGTGTTAATCACCACGTCCGGCTGGCAGTGCTCGAGCAGCAAGGTCGTGCCCATCGCGGCCGACACCTTGCCGATGCCCGATTTCAGCAGCGCAACGTCTACGCCGTGCAGCTGGCCGGTATAGATTTCACAGCCCGCGCGTTGCAGGGTTTGACGATTTTCGATTTTGTCGCGCAGCAGGGTCACTTCCTGTTCCATTGCGCCGATGATGCCTACTTTCATAGTGGATACTCGCAGATGATAAAATTTCCCCTGCTCATGACGAGTCAGGGCATGTGGAACCCGGTTCTTTTGGGGCAGAGCGTTGGACACGGCCTCGACCAATGCGGCATAGTCTATCATGGCTAAAGAGAGGAATTAATGCGTTTGCTGCCGCGACGACTGGGCAACACTGGCGGATGAAGTGTCTGATAAGGTAGGAAATCATGTCCGGGATCGATTTTAAAACGAAATTCAACTTCCAGCGTCCCTTTAGTCCCCCGATAGAAGCCGGGGACGAGTATGACATTATTCGCCAGTTCGAGAGCGATCGCGGGCGGATAATCAACTCTGCCGCCATTCGCCGTTTGCAGCAAAAAACCCAGGTATTTCCGCTGGAGAAAAACGCCGCCGTGCGCAGCCGTCTGACGCATTCGATGGAGGTTCAGCAGGTCGGGCGACATATCGCCAAAGAGATCCTCTACCATCTCGGCCGGGCGGGCAGTCTGGAGAGTCTGGGTCTGAACGGCTCGACCGATCCCTTTGAAAGCGTGGTTGAAATGGCCTGCCTGATGCACGATATCGGCAATCCGCCGTTCGGGCATTTTGGCGAGTCGGCCATCAATAACTGGTTTGCCAAACGGATGGATCTTGCCAGCCTGCAAAGCGGCAGTACGGCGTTCGAAAACGGCAGCCCAGCCTTTCTGCGGCTGGACGAGCAGGACGACGCGCTGGATCTGCTGCGCAAAAAGGTGCGCTATGACCTCTGCCATTTCGACGGCAACGCGCAGGCGATTCGTCTGGTATTTACCCTGCTGAAACTGAATCTGACCTTTACCCAGACCGCCTGTATCCTGAAATATACACGTCCGGCCTACTGGTCCGAACCTTTGCCCGCAGCCTTTGATTATCTGATGAAAAAGCCGGGCTTTTATCTCTCCGAAGAGCCGTTTATCCGTCGCATGCGCAGTGAGCTGGGTCTCGGAGAGTTCAACCGTTTCCCGCTGACCTACATTATGGAAGCGGCGGACGATATCTCGTATTGCATTGCCGACCTCGAAGATGCGGTCGAAAAAGACATTTTCACCGTCGAGCAACTTTATGGGCATTTGAAGAAAGAGTGGGGCGAAAGCACGCCGGACGACCTGTTCCAGAAGGTCGTCGATGTTGCCTATCAGAAAATGGATCGTGCGAAAACCTTCCGCAATCCGGTCGACTACTTCTTCATGGAGCTGCGCGTGCAGACGGTAAAACAGCTGGTGCCGCATGCCGCCGCACGTTTCATAAGTAATTTATCGTCAATATTTTCAGGAACCTTCAATCAGGCTTTACTTGAAGATGACAGCCAGCCCAACCGTCTGCTGGAGAGTTACAAAAGCGTGGCGTTCAAGCATGTCTTCAACCACTATGAGGTCGAAGAGCTGGAGTTGCAGGGGTATCGGGTGATTAGCGGCCTGCTGGATATCTACAGCCCGCTGCTGGATATGCCGCTCGACGAATTTCGCCAATTAGTCGAGAAAGACACACATCGCGGCTATCCTATTGAAACAAGACTGTTTCACAAACTCTCTGCCAAGCATCGGCTGGCCTATAGCGAGGCGATTGCCACGTTGGTGCACCGTTCGACGGCCGAAATACAGGTGATCGAATATTATCATCGCGCGCGGATGATTCAGGATTACATCAGCGGCATGACCGATCTTTATGCTTACGACGAGTATCGCCGACTGATGGCAGCAGAATAAAGGACGGCAAAAAAGGCCGTTTTCAGCGAATTCAGGGCTGCAAATCACTGATTAAAAAGTATGCTTTTGTAAATTGTGACAATACTTTTTTACTATTGTCAGTTCGACGAAGATGAACTTCGGGTTATTAATAAAATCTCAGTAATCGACGACCTGACAAGGTGGCAAAGCCCTGTCGCCACCCCATAATTTAAAGAGATTTCTTCTGATGAAAAAAACTACTCTATTCTTGAGCGCTTTGGCATTAAGTGTTGGTATGGCTGTAGCGCCTGTTTCATCGGCATTGGCTGCAGAGACTGCGTCTTCAAGTTCCACTCAGGTTCCGAGTCTGGCTCCCATGCTGGAAAAAGTGATGCCTTCTGTGGTCAGCATCAATATTGACGGCAGCGCGCCGGTGAAAACGCCGCGCATGGGACAACAGTTCCAGCAGTTCTTTGGTGAAAACTCGCCGCTTTGTCAGGATGGTTCTCCCTTCCAGAATTCTCCGGTATGCCAGCAGGGCGGGCCGGGTAGCGATGACGGCAGCGACGACGGCCAGCCGCAGCAGCCGCCTGCCAAGCAGGCCTTCCAGGCGCTGGGTTCCGGTGTCATCATCGATGCCGCAAAAGGCTATGTCGTCACCAACAATCACGTGGTAGACAACGCCAACAAGATTACCGTACAGCTTAACGATGGACGTCGTTTCACGGCGAAAGTGATAGGCAAGGATCCGCAGTCCGATATCGCGGTGATTCAGCTTATCGATGCCAAGAACCTGACCGCCATCAAGTTTGCCGACTCCGAACAGCTGCGCGTCGGCGATTATACCGTGGCTATCGGTAACCCGTACGGGCTTGGCGAAACAGCGACCTCCGGTATCGTCTCTGCGCTGGGTCGCAGCGGGCTGAATATCGAAAATTATGAAAACTTTATCCAGACCGATGCCGCCATCAACCGCGGTAACTCCGGCGGTGCGCTGGTGAACCTGAACGGCGAGCTGATTGGCCTGAACACCGCCATTCTTGCGCCGGACGGCGGTAACATCGGTATCGGCTTTGCCATTCCGAGCAACATGGTGCAGAACCTGACCAAACAGATGGTCGAGTTCGGCCAGGTCAAACGCGGCGAACTGGGCATCATGGGGACCGAGCTGAACTCCGAACTGGCGAAAGCCATGAAGGTGGATGCCCAGCGCGGTGCCTTTATCAGTCAGGTGCTGCCGAAGTCTGCCGCCGAAAAAGCCGGGATCAAGGCGGGTGACGTGATTGTGAGCATGAACGGCAAGCCTATCAGCAGCTTCGCCTCCTTCCGCGCCGACGTGGGCACCATGGCGATTGGCAGCAAAATTACCATTGGACTGCTGCGCGACGGCAAACCGGTGAACGTTGACGTCACCTTGCAGCAGAGCACTCAGCCTGCACAGGTCGCCTCCGCCACGGTGTACACCGGTATCGAAGGGGCCGAACTGAGCAACAGCGATGTCAACGGACAGAAAGGCGTGAAGATTGACAGCGTCAAGGTCGGCTCTATCGCGGCGCGTGTCGGACTGAAAAAAGGTGACATCATTCATGGCGTCAACCAGCAGCCGGTGAACAATCTCGGCGATCTGCGCAAGATTCTCGACAGCAAGCCGGGCGTGCTGGCGCTGGACGTTCAGCGCGGCGACAGCCAGATCTATCTGCTGGCTCAGTAACGGCGATTTCGGTCACGGGCGGTCTGGAGCTTTCCCTCCGCCCGTCATCGGCAGCAAGGCAGGCTTCGGCCTGCCTTTTTTATGTCTGCCGCGCGATAGCGGACTATGCTTTAGGCTTGGACTCCAAAGGGATTGTTTATGAAAATCGTTATCGCCCCTGATTCTTTTAAAGAGAGCCTGTCCGCGCTGGAGGTGGCCAAAGCTATCGAAAGTGGCTTTCGTGAAATCTTCCCGCAGGCAGACTATTTCAAGCTGCCGGTTGCCGACGGCGGTGAAGGTACGGTCGAGGCCATGGTCGCCGCCACGCGCGGCAAGGTGGTCAAATGCAAAGTGACCGGACCGCTCGGCGAACCGCTGGACGCCTTTTTCGGGCTTTCGGGCGACGAGAAAATCGCCTTTATCGAAATGGCGGCGGCCAGCGGGCTGGAAAGTGTACCGCAGGCCAAACGTAATCCTCTTGAAACAACCTCTTACGGCACGGGCGAGTTAATTAAAGGGGCACTGGATAGCGGCGTCGAACACATTATTATCGGCATCGGCGGCAGTGCGACCAATGACGGCGGCGCGGGCATGATGCAGGCGCTGGGTGCCAGACTGCTGAACAGCCAGGGCGAAGACATTGGCTACGGCGGCGGCGAGCTGGCGCATCTGGCAAAAATCGATATCAGCGGGCTGGATAAACGCATCGCTGCGTGCCGTGTCGAGGTAGCCTGTGACGTCACCAATCCGCTTACCGGAAAAAACGGCGCGACGGCGATTTTCGGGCCGCAAAAGGGCGCGACGCCGGACATGATCCCCAAGCTTGACGGTTATCTGAAACATTACGCCGACATTATCAGACGCGATCTCGGGATTGACGTCGACAATGTGCCGGGCGCAGGGGCAGCAGGCGGCATGGGCGCGGCGCTGCACGGATTTTGCCACGCCGAACTGCGACAGGGTATCGAGATTGTGACGGAGGCGCTGGGGCTGGACGCGCTGGTGAGGGACGCCACGCTGGTTATTACCGGCGAAGGGCGAATCGACAGCCAGAGCATCAACGGCAAGGTGCCCATCGGGGTTGCACGCGTGGCAAAACGTTATAACAAGCCGGTTATCGCCATCGGCGGCAGCCTGACAAAGGATGTCGATGTGGTGTTCGAGAACGGCATCGACGCAGTATTCAGCGTGCTTTACAGCATCTGTTCGCTGGAAGAGGCGCTGGCCTCGGCGGCCGAGAATCTGCAAAAATCGGCGCGCAATATCGCGGCCACCATCAAGCTGTCACAGATACTCTAATATCCTGTCTGTACAGCGTATTTTTCTCCAAACCGGTATCCGGAAAGCGGGATGTCGGTTTTTTGTTTCATCCGCCCCACACTCCACAAAAGCGGTTTCCTCTGCTGATTTTTTGCGTTAGCTTTGAGGCTTATTCCTTAAAGAGAACTCATCATGTCAGAGACTTTTTTTGCCAGCCAACCGGCTAACACTCATACCAAGGGACTTGGCCCACTGGCCGCAGACGCCGTCATGGGCGATATCGCGAAGCAGGGCTGGAATCTTCTCAAAGAGCAGGTCAGTCTGCCGGTTGCCGTGCTGTCGGAAGAAAAGATTCAGCACAATCTGGCATGGATGCAGGAGTTTATCGACCGCTATCAGGTCAAGCTGGCGCCGCACGGCAAAACGACCATGAGCCCCGAGTTGTTCAAGATGCAGACCGATGCCGGTGCCTGGGGCATTACGCTTGCCACCGCGCCGCAGGTCGAAGCGGGCTTTGCCTTTGGCGTGCGCAAGGTTTTGATGGCGAATCAGCTCGTCGGGAAGGCCAACATGGCCATCATCGCCAATCTGATGCACAAAGATGCCGCCTTCGAATTTGTCTGTATTGTCGACTCTGCCGACAACGTTGACGCGCTGGGCGCATTCTTCGCCGAAAGCGGGCAGACGCTGCGTATTCTGCTCGAGTTTGGTATGCAGGGCGGGCGAACCGGCATTCGTACACTTCAGCAGGAGAACGCGGTGCTGGAGGCGATTGCCCGCTGGCCGCAGTCATTGTCACTGGTCGGTGTCGAGCTTTATGAAGGCGTATTAAACGAGGAAGCGCCTATCCGCGCCTTCCTGCAGCACGTTATCGGCCGCGCGCAGTCGCTGGCCGAAGCCGGGCAATTCAAAGAGTCCGAGGTGATACTTTCCGGCGCAGGTTCGGCCTGGTATGACGTGGTCGCCGAAGAGTTTAGCCGCGTGGGGACGCATCTGGATGGTGCGCGCCATTTTGCGCTCGATGTCATTCTGCGTCCGGGCTGTTATCTGACCCATGACGTCGGCGCTTATCTGCGTGCCGCCGACCGAATCAAGCAGGAAAATCCGGTGGCGCGTGAAATGAATTTCAGTCTGCTGCCTGCCTTGCAGGTCTGGGCCTACGTGCAATCCATACCGGAGCCGGGAAGGGCCATCGTTGGCCTCGGCAAACGCGATTCCTCCTCAGACGCCGGTTTTCCGGTGGCGAGCAGCCACTATCGTCCACAGAGCGGCCAGCATGCAGCCTACGCATCCGTTGTGCCCGCCCCGCAAGACTGGAAAATCTTTGCGATGATGGATCAGCACGCGTTTATGTCGATTCCGGAAGACGCCGACATCAAGGTGGGTGACATGCTGGCCTTTGACATTTCGCACCCGTGTCTCACCTTTGACAAGTGGCGTCAGCTGGTGCTTGTCAACGAACAGTTCGATGTTACCGGGATTGTCTCGACCTGGTTCTAGAACACGTGAATGATGTGCTGCGAAGGCGGGGTCTTTTCGCAGCACAACGTTAGTGTGCCGTCGAGGCGAGGTTGCGCTGAAGATGCGCGCGAGCCTCGCGGATCACGTTGCCGATTTCATCCTGAAGCTCGAACCATTCCGGCTCCAGCGCCTCTAGAGGCACGTTTTTGCGCAATTGCTGCTCGAGGTAAAAACAGTGCTGCTTCAAACGCGGAACCCCGCTGTAGCTGCAACTGCCGTGCAATTTGTGGATCAGGGCAAGAATCTCGTCGTCTTGCTCGCCCTGAATAATGGCATCGACGCGTGCGCTGACTTCGGGGAGAAAATCGATCAGCATTTGCAGCAGATCCTTGGCCAGCGCCTCTTTGTTGGCGGATTGACGCAGGGCCAGCGGCCAGTCCAGCGATTTGAGCGACGCCGGATCCGCCTCCTTTTCCCGCACCGGCTCCGCCGTGTAAGGCGGCAGCGCCTGCGAGGAGTGATGACGTGCCAGCAGAACCCTGAGCATCGCCTCATCGATAGGTTTCGACAGATAATCCTCCATGCCCGCCTTGACGAAGTGCTCCCGCTCTCCGCTTAGCGAGTGCGCGGTCACCGCAACTATCGGCGTTTTGCTGTGGTGCGGCAACTGACGAATCAGCTCGCTGGTGCGAATACCATCGATTTTTGGCATTTGAATATCCATAAGAATCAGATCCATACCCACGTTCTTCGCGAGCTCGATGGCTTCTTCTCCGCTGTGGCACAGCAGAGTCGTATCGACCAGCTCTTCAAGCAGCGCTCCGATAAGTTTCAGATTGGCGGGATTGTCATCGACCGCCATTACCGTCATTGGCAGTCGCTGGCCACGACGCGTATCTTCGCCCGCACCGGCAACTATCGGCTCTTCAAGCAGGTAAGGCATCAGGCGCACGCTGGACAGCGGCTTGCTGAGACAGGCATACACGCCCTTGTATTTCAGCTGCTCGGCGGAAATCTGGAATTGGCTCGGCAGCGCTAGAATCAACCGGTGGCAGCGCCCCAAAAGCTGTTGCAGCCGTTCTTCGTAATCATGAAGGTGATGATTGAGCAGGATCAAAATGTTCGTCGGGCAGCAGCGCCTGACTGGTGCGGTGAATCACCTCGGCAGGCGTGGTCGCGAGTATCTCGTTGACGGCTTTGCTGGCGGTAGGATTGGCTTCGATATAGGCCAGCTTTTTGCCCTCCAGACAGCTAATCGACACTGGCAGTCGGGGGTGATTTTCGTTTAATTCCAATGTGATATGGAACCAGAAGGTTGAACCTCTTCCAAGTTGGCTATAGAAGCTGATGTCGCCGCCCATCTCTTTTACCAGCCGCTGCGTAATCACCAGCCCGAGGCCGGTCCCGCCGTGGCGACGGGTAATGCTGGCATCGGCCTGGCGAAACGCCTGAAACAGTTGCGACTGCTGATGTTCGGAAATGCCGATACCCGTGTCATGAATCTGCATCTCCAGTTCGACTTGCAAATTGTTTTGCGAGCGCAATTCCACATTGATATCAATGTTGCCGTTTTCGGTGAATTTAATCGCATTACCGAGTAAGTTGGTCACCACTTGCTGAAGGCGCATGGGATCGCCAAGCACTTGTTCCGGCACATTATTGTGCACGTTGATCGTCAGCTCCAGCCCTTTGTCGTGCGCGCTGTGCGCGAGGAGAATCACTACCTCGTCGAGCATTTCACGCAGCGAAAACGGAATGTGCTCCAGCACCAGTTTACCGGCTTCAAGCTTTGAGAAGTCCAGCACGTCATTGATGATGGTAAGCAGGTTGTTGGCCGAGCGCTCGATAGTTTGCAAATAGTCCGATTGCGTCGGTGACAGCGGCGTTTTCAGGGTTTGACGGGTAAAACCGATGACGCCGTTAAGCGGGGTGCGCAACTCATGGGACATATTGGCCAGAAACTCGGACTTGATACGCGCGGCTTCCTGCGCGCGCTTCTTGGCCAGATCCAGCTCGACGTTCTGAATCTCCATCTGCTCCAGCGTTTCGCGCAGATCCGAGGTGGCTTGATCGATATTTTGCTGCACCTCTTCGTGATAGGCGGTCAACGACATCGCCATCGAATTGATGCCGTTTTTCAGCATACTCAGTTCACCGAGCATATTGCCTTCCACGCGGCTGTCGAGCTGACCGCGCCGGATGCGGTCTACGGTATTGACCATGTTGCGGATAGGCCCGGTAACGTCGCGCACCAGTCGGTAGGCAAACAGGGTCGCGATGCCCAGGCACAGCAGCAGAAGCAGAGTCGAGATAAACGCCTCCTGATACTGCTGCAATCTTACCGACCCGAGGTCCAGCTCGACGGCGATGTAGCCAAGATTATGGTCCGACATTTCCTGAAAGGTGCTCTCATCGGCGGCGGTGTGGTTTTCGGCAAGAATGGGCGTGCGCAGAATCAGAGAATCACCCGAGCGCTGCTGCGTGAGATCCTGCGGCAGCGGCATACCGGCTTCGACCCGCAATATACCGGGGTCACGCAGAGGGTTTGATGACGTAAAAAGCACGTTGTTGCCGTCGTATACGCTAATGGCGCGCACGATTTCCGAATGCGTGCGGTGCAGGCGGTTAATCAGCCGCGTAATGGGCGCCCGCTCGCGATAGGTCATTCCGTATTCACTGGCTACCGCCAAAGGCTCTATAATGCTGGTGCCTGAATCAATCAGCTGGTTTTGCAGCTCGTTGTAGCGATGCACGACAAAAAAGGTGCTGAGCAGCAACCCCATCATCAACGTGGGGGCCAGAATTAAAATCATCATTCTTGCCCGCAGGCTATATTTGGTCATGAGGTTCCAATGTGGGAGAATTGGCGGCGCGCAAAGCTATGCAGAAAGGTTCATAGCTATGCAAAGTCAATGCTACCCAAAGTAATAGAAGTTTTCTTAAAACGGTAACTTTTGCAGCAAACGCGCGGGATAATTATGAACCCGCTTGCGGGAATACTGTCCCAATTCTACTCTCTGTAGCACCACGCGTCTAAGTGCCGGATATCAATTATTCGCATTATTATGCAGGCAGC